>Ga0310345_10002086_pt1 | contig 20777 bp, 18 predicted proteins | sample HC15DNA20500_MG_FD_204667 | JGI IMG/M metagenome (GOLD analysis project Ga0310345, IMG submission 204667) | Marine microbial communities from station ALOHA, North Pacific Subtropical Gyre - HC15-DNA-20-500_MG | ecosystem: Environmental > Aquatic > Marine > Oceanic | place: Pacific Ocean: North...
TTGCTGTTGGCCCGAGGCGCCTATAGGCGTTGTCCTGTCTTAGCCTCAGCCTAAACTCTGCCCTGGAAGTAAAGAGCCTATAGGGTTCGTCTACGCCTTTTGTCACCAAGTCGTCGATGAGGACCCCAATGTAGGCCTGGTGGCGTTCTAATATCAAGGGCTCTCTGCCCAAGGCTTTTCTTGCCGCGTTGGCGCCAGCCATTATACCTTGTCCCGCTGCCTCCTCATAGCCTGTTGTGCCGTTAATCTGGCCTGCAAAATAAAGGCCGGGAAATCTCTTAACCTCTAAGGTGTGTTGCAATTGATGGGGAGGGAAGTAGTCGTACTCTACCGCATATCCCATCTTAGTAATAGCAGCTTTTTCCAGGCCAGGAATGGTTTGAATGAATTTCTTTTGAACCTCAGGTGGCAAAGAGGTGGACAGGCCGTTGACATACAGCTCTTCAGTCTCAAGGCCTTCGGGCTCCAAGAAGACCTGATGCCGTTCCGCGTTTGGAAACCTGGACACCTTGTCTTCAATGGAAGGACAGTACCTGGGGCCTTGCCCAGAAATGATGCCTCCGTACAGCGCACTTTCCCTCAAGTTTTCTTGGACTACCGCCTTAAGTTCTGGGCCCGCCCAAGTAATCCAACAGGGCCTTTGTTCGGGCACTGCCTCCTCAATATACCCCGAGAACCTAAAGTCTTCTGAGTCTCCATCCTGCCTCTCCGTTCGACTAAAGTCTACGCTTCGCCCGTCAATTCTAGGAGGGGTCCCCGTCTTGAATCTTGCTGTCTCTAGCCCTTGTTGCTCTAGTGCGTCTGCCAGCTCTATGGAGGGGCCTTCTCCGGCTCGCCCGCCGTCTGTTCCCTCCTTCCCCATGTGGATTTTTCCCCTGAGGAACGTTCCAGTCGTTATTACCACCGCCTTTGCAGCAAACTGGATGCCCGTCCGAGTTTCGATTCCAGATATCTTACCGTCTTCCTGCAGTAACCCCGTCACCATATCCTGAAAAAGAGACAAGCTTGCTAGTTCGTCCAACACGCTCCTGACCTTTCGGGGATATAGGCCTCTGTCACACTGAGCTCGTGGGCTCCAAACAGCAGGGCCCTTGGATCTGTTAAGCATGCGAAACTGGATCCTGGAGGCATCTGTTGCACGACCCATTACTCCCCCTAGGGCGTCCACCTCTCTTACCACCATTCCTTTAGCAATACCGCCAATGGCAGGATTGCAGCTCATTTGGCCTAGCCTCTCTAGGTCGGGCGTCACCAGTAGGGTGGCCACCCCTAGCCGGGCGGCGGCGGCGGCGGCTTCTGTGCCCGCATGCCCTCCTCCGACCACAATGACGTCATACTCGGATTTCATCTATTTTCCTATACAAAAAGAAGCGAACAATCTATCCAAAATTTCTTCCAGGACTACTGCTCCCGTGAGTTCCTCTAGGTAACTTTCGGCGGATTGAAGTCTCACACAAGCCAATTCAATCGGAACCGCCGAGGTCGCGTCTTCTATGAAGCCCTTGACGTGGCTTTTCGCTGACTCAACCGCTTTTCTTTGTCTCTCCTGCAAGAGCAGAGGGACCGAAACTCCCGTTTTGACAAGCCCGCTATATACAAGGCCGGGAAGAAGCTTGCGCAACTCTGGAATTCCAGAGTTGTCAACGCTAGAAACTTCTAAAACTGCTACAGGAGCAAAGGGTGGTCCTGCAGGTAAGACTTCCTCCTTGCTTGCCCGCAAATCCCGCTTAGTTCTTAAAAGGACTAAGGGAGCACTCTTCAGTTCACTTAGAAACCCTCTGACTTCTTCGCTCGTCGGCACACCTGTTTCTAAACAAAAAACTATGAGGTCTGCCTTGTCCAGTTGACCCTTAGCCACTTCCACCCCTAGCTGCTCTACAGTATCACTAGAGGTCCTAATCCCCGCGGTATCAACCAGCCGAAAAGGGAAGCCCTCTAGGGTAATAGAGGCCTCTAGCGCATCCCTCGTGGTCCCGGGAACCTCGGATACTATGGCTCGCTCCCGACCCAGCAACTTGTTATATAGACTAGACTTACCAGAATTTGGGGGGCCAGCTAAAACTACCAATGCACCCTCTTTCAAAAGCTCGCCCTCTGGGGAGCTTGCCAAAAGGGCCTCCAGGCTCTGTTCCATCCGAGTGGCACTTTCTACGATGTCTGCCAAAGTGACAGGACTTTCGTCTTCCTCTGGAAAATCTATGTGACTGGCAAGGGAAGCTTGCAGTTCTATCAGTTCGCTTCTAATCTCTTCTATGAGTTTGCTCAAACCTCGTTCAAGTTGATACAGTGATGCCTCATGGCTTGCTTTGCTCGTCGCTTCAACTAGACCCTGAACGGCTTCGGCCTGAATTAAGTCCATCTTTCCGTTCAGAACCGCTCGCCGTGTAAACTCGCCCGGCTCAGCTCTTCTAGCACCCAGCCCTAGGCAGGACTCTAAGACTAGTTCTGGGACTAAGGACCCGCCGTGGCAAGAAATTTCTATGACGTCTTCACCCGTATAGCTGTTTGGCTCCCGATACAAAGTAACTATGGCTTGGTCCAGCAACCTTTGGTCAGTTGGGCTCTTAAGCAACATTAAACTGGCTGTGCGACTAGGAATGGCGTGCACTCTCGTAGAAGTGAGGCACTGAACTATTTCAACAGACTTGCTCCCCGAAAGACGAACAACCCCAAGGGCACCTGGGCCCGCTGCCGTGGCCCTGGCAGCAATTGTATCTACAGTTAGCTCGTCGGCCTGACTTTCGGGTGGGCTTGAAGTTTCCACCTTCTTTTAAGGGTCTTTATGTTTCAGCTGGCCTGAGGCAGGGCCCTCTTTCAGAGCCTTGCGTTCCTTGGCTATAAGATATTGTTGTGGAATTGTAGCAATGTTCGCCGTAGCGTAATAAAGATTCAGGCCCGACGCGAAGTTGAAGAATATCCCAGTCATCATTATCGGCATAAGCCACATCATTATTTTCATTTGTGGGTTGGGAGTTGGCATTGATCGTACTGATATCCACTGCAGAAAAAACATCGACAGGCCCATTACTACGGGCAATATATATAAAGGGTCAGCTGCAGACAGGTTGGGCAACCAGAGAAAGCTTTCCCCTCGTAGCTGAATCGTGTTCTGAAACACAAAGAACAGGGTTATCAGGACTGGCCAAGGCAGAAGCATGGGAATGCAGCCCGCCATGGGATTGAAGCCATGGTCTTTGTAAAGCTTCACCATCTCTTTTTGGAGCTTTTCCGGCTGATCTTTATATTTTGTTTGTATGTCCTGCAGGAGAGGCTGTACTGCCATGTTTTTCATCTGAGACCTCATTGCCCTCTGGTTGACAGGGAAAAGAAGGAGTCGCATCAGACACCCGAAAAAGATCAAAACCCATCCATAGCCCACATTCAACTTGTCATGGAGGAAATTAAGCAGGCTCAGCACCACCGCTACGACAGGACGCACTACTACTCGCATCCAGCGGTAGCCATACGGGTTGGCCTCCTCCAATTCATTTCCATAACCAGTTAGCAACGGCCTTTCCTGTGGGCCCAAAAACAGCCTATACTCAACCGTCCCATTGCCAGAAACTGCTTGTGCGACCGTTATTTCTGCTTGATCTTCTCCCGGAGAAGGAGCAATTGACACTGCCCCCAAATACTGCTCAGCCCCTGCCTCTTCCGACCCGGGCAAAATGGCAAACATGAAATACTTGCTCTTTAGGGCTAGCCACTCGAAAGGCCCTTCGAGAGTCTCTTCTTCGTCAATCTTTCTAAAATAATCTGCCTGTATCCCTTCTGAGCTGTGCTTGGCGGCATAGCCAAGAACCCTAGACTCTTCTGCTACTCTTCGCTCATTGTAGGCCAGACCGAGCCCCATTTCTGTGACCAACAAAGCTCGCTCTACCCCAGGCCCAGACATTGAGGTTGTTACTGCCACCTCATAAGAGCTTGGGTCAAAGACATAGGAGGTTGTCATGGAAAAGGCACCTGAAGGATGTACGTAGCCAAAGGCCAAAGACTGTGCCGGGCCTCCTTCCTCCAGTGTTATCCCGCCCTCTGGCACCACTTGGTAGGTTGCCTCTGCCAGGTCAAGCTCTCCTCCGGACACTTCTATCCTGGAGCTAAGGGCCCCTGGGCCATCTTTATCCAACAACTCCACTGTGCCTTCTTGATAAAAGTTGGTGAACCTCAACAGCTTCGCAGAAACCAATCGGGCCCCAACTGCACTGAATGTCATTTCATATAAAGGACCTGACACCTTTACGGTTTGTTCTTGTCCCGCTGTTGGCGTGGAGCGGAAGGGATCTAGAGCAGGCTCTTCGCCAAAGAGGTTAAGGCCCTGCTGAGGAGCCTCCTGAAGAAGGCTTTCCGGTCCCGTGGCTTCTAGGGAAGCACCTTCTTCCAGCTCCTGAGACACGGACTCGTCTGGCGGGACTGGAGGAAAAAGTATGTTCGTTGTCACAAGGACTAAAATCATAAGGCTGATTGCCAGTAGGAATCTTGATTGCTGGTTCATAGTGCTCTCTTCCTCAGCCTACTGGCGGGACTGGATCATAGCCGTGTTTGCCACTTACTGGTTGGCACCGTGACAGCCTCTTTAAGCCTAGAGACAGTCCTTGCCATGAACCATGTCTTTCAACGGCCACTTTGGTGTACTCAGAACAACTGGGTTGAAACCGACAACAGGGAACAAAAAATGGCGATATGCCTTTCTGATAGAACCTTATAGTCCTAATGATCAGGTGCTTGAACATATAGCCTTCAGTGCACCTTTGGCCTCACGTTCCAACCAGGAAAAATCACTCCGATATGCCTTCTTTTTAGCTCTAATCAACACGTCCAGCCTTCTGTTGGTTTTTTTCAGGCTGGGCAGCAAGCTAGTCCTCGCTATCTCCTTTAGCCTTCTTTTGACCAGATTTCTTTGAACATTTTTATGGCCATACTTAGGAACCACAACACCCACTCGGGGCCGCAACTCCCTTGAAGGTGTAACCAATAGCTCCAGTGCCTCCGTCCCCCGTCTTAGGGCCCCAAAGCCGAACAAGCGTCTGATATCTTTGGTTTTGCTAACCCTGTCAGCAGAAGTAATGCACAAGGAAGACATCCCGTCTTTTGTTGCTTGCCGGCCGGCAGGATTCATGATCATCCAACCCTGTCTATTTTGTACCGATCTTCACAACTAGGCGGGAGCGTCCTCGTGAACGCCGCCTAGCCAAGGCTTGTCTGCCTCCACGGGTTTTCATTCTCTTGCGAAAGCCGTGTTTGTTGACCCGCTTCCGGTTGCGGGGTCTGTATGTGGGTTTCATGGGCTTGGGGCCTTTTTTCTTTTTATGCTCTTACAGGTTTAGCTAGAGAAGATATTTAAGAGCGTCGGTACGGGTCAAGGCTGTGGCCGTTAAACATGAAGGAAATTGACTTTTCTTCATTTCGATTCTAGCGTCCTTGGCCAGCAAGGTGCTAGTGTCCAACCAATCTTTAAATCTTCTAAGGGAGCCCATGGAATTTACGGCAGAAGAACTGTGGTCAAAGGTTCTACAAAATGCCCGCACTCAACTTCAGGAGCAGACTTATCGCACCTGGCTTGCTGACACTTCGGCAATAAGCCTGACCGACTCAGGCCTTATTATTGAAGTCGCCAGTCAATTTCATGCTGAATGGATAGGAGAAAAACACGGAAAGGTTCTCGCTGAGGCCACAGAAAACGTTGTAGGTAGAACATTAAGCCTCCAATTTCATCCTCGATCAGCTTCTACGCCCCTGACTAGCACCGAGCTGGAGGAAGTGGAGGAGCCTTCATTGTTCTCAACTCAAAATTTAAGTCAGCCTCACTCAGACAGACCAGCTCTCAACGAGAAATATTTGTTCTCCCGGTTTGTGGTCGGCAATGACAACCAGCTAGCCACCGCAGCCTGCAAGGCTGTAGCGTCTAATCCTTCCCGCATGTACAATCCGTTGTTTTTGTATGGTGGCGTTGGGCTGGGAAAGACCCACTTGATGCATGCTATCGGAAATGAAGTGCTAGGCCACACCCGGATGGCCAAGGTTGCATATGTGACCACCGAGAAGTTCACCAATGAACTAATAATGGCTATCCAGAATGGCTCTACGGCCAACTTCAGGGGCCGCTATAGAGAAAAAGACATTCTTTTAGTTGATGACGTTCAGTTTCTTAAAGGTAAAGAGCGCACCCAGGAAGAATTTTTTCATACTTTTAATACCCTCTACGATGCCCACAAACAGATTGTGCTGACCAGCGACCGGCCTCCCAAAGAAATTCCCGGACTGGAGGAGAGGCTCATTTCCCGATTTGCTTGGGGCCTTGTGACAGATATTAAGCCCCCAGACTATGAAACCCGACTGGCGATACTGAGGAAAAAGTCTGAAGACGAAGGGCTGGAGTTGGACGGCGACGTTAGTGACTTTGTCGCTCGCTCCTGCACCTCATCTATCAGAGAGCTTGAAGGGGCCCTGATAAAACTTATGGCCTTCTCTTCTATTGCCAACAGGGCCATTACCGTTGACCTGGCCAGAACAGCCCTGAGGGGTACGTTTGGATATGGTCCCGGGTCTGCCGGTGGACTTCTGACCCCCGAAAGGATTCGAGAGACCGTGGCCCTGCGCTGGAGAGTCGGCGAAGAGGCACTTGCATCTAAGAGGCGAAGCAAAGACCTGACTGTTCCCCGGCAGGTAGCTATGTATCTTATAAAGAGACTGCTGGACTACCCCCTTGTCTCCATAGGTCGGGTTTTTGGCGACAGAGACCACTCGACGGTTATTCACTCTATAAAAAAAGTAGAGCAAACACTTGAAAAGGATCCCACCTTTCGCAGAATCGTTGAGGCCCTTGAGGGTGAGCTTAGAGAGAAATAGGCCTGTTAAGAACCTGTGGAAAACCCTCTTCTTTTTACACGGAGTTTCCACTAGAGCCCCCCTGGTGGACTTCTCCACTTTTTGTCCACACACCACGACCCCCACCTAACCCTATATTTTTAGGGACAAAGTAGCCTTTTCAACAAAAACGCTACTACTACTACTACTATATTTATTCTATAGTGTTACTTAGAATAAGCATGTAATGTAGATAACTACTCTCAAGCAACTTTCTGGAGGATGGATGGACTGTATAATCACTCGGCAAAATTTCCATGCTGGATTAACAGCAGTGTCCGCGGGAATTCCTACTAAAACAACCTTACCAGTACTGTCGAACATCTTTTTTGACGCGGTGAGTGATGGTGTATGGATGGTTGGCACCGACTTAGATGTGGTTATTAAGAAATGGGTTCCAGCAGAAGTAAAGGCACCCGGTGATTTGACAGCTCCGGGAAAGAAGTTACAGGAGATAGTCAAAGAACTTCCAGATCAAATGATAGGTATGACATCAAGGGGTGACCAACTGGAACTTTCCTGTGGTAAAAGTAACTTCAAGTTGAACGGTATGCCTTCTCATGAATTCCCAACCCTACCTGAAGTGGACTTTAGTTGTGCCTGGAAAGTGAAGGGTGAAGACCTTCACGGGTTAATAAGGAACACGTCTTTTGCTGTATCTACGGAGGAAAGTAGGCCTATTTTGAATGGGGTTTTGTGGGAACTCAGGGATGGACAAATGCGTATGGTGGCAACAAACGGACACAGATTGGCCAGAATGGGGGTGCCTGCCAAGGTAGAGGATGCACCTAACGAAGACTTTATAGTTCCACCGCTAGCCCTACAACAAGTTCAGAGACTGTTTGATGGATCGGAGGAGATAGAGGTGTCTAACAGTGGCAACCATCTAGGTTTCCGAACAAAAGACACCGAGGTTTACACAAGGCTGATAGACGGAACGTATCCAAACTACGAGCAAGTGCTTCCTAAGGATAACGACAAAGTCGCTGTGGTTAACAAGAACGAACTGGCCTCTGCGTTAAGGAGAATGGCCGTGGTGGCCAGCGATCAAACCCGTAGAATCAGGATGTCTTTCAATGGTTCGGATCAGGGCGAAGGGAATGTCCAACTTAGCGTACTAACACCTGACCTAGGAGAGGGAAGCGACGAACTAGAGCTTGTAAGCTATGAAGGAGAAGGGTTAGAGATAGGCTTCAATGCAACATATTTTCTGGAAGTGTTAAAGTATATGCCGACTGAATCAGTAAAGCTGACATTTAAGGCTCCAGAAAAAGCGGCCACCGTAGAACCCGATTATCAAGACAAGGAAAAAAGAAAAGAAGACTATGTTTGTCTGGTGATGCCCCTTAGGCTTATAGACTAGAACTCAGCCAAGCTTTTCTTGTAGCAGTTGGGTTTTAGTAAAGATTGCCTCAAAGGGCAGTCCGTACTTTTCAAGCTTTTCCCTTCCGCCTTCTTCTCTGTCTACTAGACAGAGCACTCCAGCGACAAGCATTTCTGCTTTTTCAAGGGCTTCGATGGCCAGAAAAGCACTTTTCCCCGTAGTAACTATGTCCTCCAAAACAACAACCTTGGCTCCAGCAGGAGCACCTCCTTCGACTTGGCGTCCGGTTCCGTGGCCCTTAGCCTCCTTTCTGACCGTAAGTCCATCCAGGGTTGGGCCAGTACCCCCAAAAGAGTGACGAGCAATGGCGTAGGCTATTGGGTCGGCGCCAAGAGTGAGGCCTCCTACGTGTGTGGCCCCCCATTCCAGTTCCATGATTCGGTCATAGCATACCTTGCCGACTAGTACTTGGCCTTCGGCCGTCATCGTGGTTCTTCTGGCGTCAACGTAGTAAGAAGAGGTTGCACCACCTGACAGGGTGAAGCTCCCGGTTTTGACAGAGCGTTGCAAGAGAAGGTTCTGCAGTCGAAGCACTTCATTCATATGCCAGCCCCTCTAATGGAGTCCAGCGGGAGGCTGGAAGAAGAATTCGGTCTGTCCTGAGGAAGAACGGTTTTTAGTTCGTACAGCCGCACGCTTAGTCTTTTGGGTAGGAACCGAAGGATGGTTTGGCGACAGGCTGGCAAACAAGTCTCTTTGCCTCTCAGGTCGATCCTGTGGCGATGAACGGGGGCGGCCTTTCTGGGCCGGACTAAGGGTGAGCGAAACCCCTTCTGCGGTAGGTGCTATGAAAATGTCGGCCCACGGCCCACCAAGTTCCAGTTGCCTTCTGATTTGGGCTGAACCTCCACCCCTAAGAGCTTTTCGAATTTCCGCGAGGAGGGTGGAGTCTCCTAGCCAGCCAGCACTTGAGGAAAGAGGGTGGCCAAGAAGCCGCTTTTCCTCGACCCCTTCTTCCAACAAAGCCACGGCACCAGAGCTAAGAGAGGTCGGACACAAGTGCTGGTCTATGTGGATCGTTGCAGCTTGGCCAACAGAGCAATCTTCCCGTAGGGGGGGCAGCCTGGCCGAAGGAGCTCTCCTGAGAGGCTTGACCTTCAAGGGTGTTTTCTGGCTGAGTTCAGTGACGTCGACAAAATACTCTACTCGTATCCCCTCTAGCGTGCCTTCTTCAAAGAAAGCGGTTGTATGAAGCAGTCGTACTGGTTCGGGACGATCGTTCACTCTCAGGCAAACTTCAAGTGGAGAATAATTGCCAAGGACAGGGCCCTGCGTGAGGGGGTGCTCCAGCAAGTCAGGGTTTTCTATACGTGTCGCCAGGGACTTCCTAAACAAGCTTGTGATGTGCCTTCCTACCACCTCCTTCGGGTTGGTGCTAAAAAACCCACAGAAAGCGTCGTTACATCCCAAGATACAGCGATCGGCACCAATAACTAGCGTCCCTACAAAAGGGCCTTGTGGTTGTATAAAATCTTGGGGGCTTTCAAGCGATCGCTTGATTTCGGGGCTACTCAGTCTGTTGTCTTTTCGAGCCCAGGCCCAGCCAGCTCCAAGTCCAAAAAGGGACAAGATGAGAATCAGAGGGTCCACTAGTGGGCTCCTAGCCAGCAGGCTGGGAATATTGCGAGCCCCGTTAACTTTACCAGTGGAAGCATGCTCCCCTAATCTCGTCTTGTTAGATGAGTCAGAATAGACTTATAACGCCTGTCGGCCCAAATAACCAGAAATAGGATCAGGTATCAAGCTGGGGCCAGTGTCCCCGGTCGTGGAAATACAACAGGAAACCCGACAACAGTAAGGTTGGTTGCCACCTGCGACTCGTTGCCAAAAGCCCATCGGTTAGACTGTGTCTGCAACCATAATATCTAGGGCGTGCGGAACTACCTCTACAACCACTTCAGGCTGGGCTGCCTGCCACACCTCTCCATCTACTTCATATTTGGGCGGTTGGCAGAACGTGGCCGTAAAAGAGTTGCTTGTTTTTAGGGTAACCGAGGAAGAGCCAACATGCTTTCCCTTGGCCGCTAGGCCAAACAGTTGTATTCGCTTCAATGGGCCAGCATTTCCGATGACACAGGCGTCTAACAAGCCGTCGTCCAGCTTGGCGGAAGGAGCAATCGGAAAAGAGCCTCCAAAGAAAGGGCCATTAGAGATCGTCAACATTAGATGTTTGCCATCCAGGGCTACCTCTGTCCCACTAAGCCCTATGTCGATTCCTGGAAAGAACAACAGGTTTCTAAGGGCAGCCGTTTTGTAGAGGAGCTCTCCACGCAAGAAAAGAGTCTTGGATGCGGTTTCAATACACGCTACGTCAAACCCAAACCCCACAAGGTTGAGAAAGTGTCGCCCGGCCACAGGTGCTCCGCCAGCAGGAGTGCCCTGGCTTACGATTCGGCCAACGTCAACAGAGCGTACGGTTCCTTTTGCCAAAGCGAGGACTCCGTCCTCGGGCCTTTCCACAGCAACGCCAAAGTTTCTACCGAAGTCATTGCCTGTTCCAGAAGCAAGGATGCCGAATACCAGGCCTGACCTCTCAGAACAAAGAATTCTGTCGGCTACGTTACCCCAGGTGCCATCTCCCCCGACGGCTATTATAAAATTGAATCCGCGTTCAATGGCTTGGTCTACCAGCCTTGCTTCTTGCCCTGGTTGATCGGTGACGACGTACTCAAATCCAGGGAGGTGCTTTCCCAGTAGCTCGAGGAACATGCTTATTCTTTTCTGGCTGCTACGCCCGCGACCAGCGGCTGGATTGAAGAGAACGTAGGGGCGTCTAGGATGAGCCATTAAGTGTCCTGGGTGAGGATGTCAAGTCAGGGTCTCCAGGGGACTGAAAATCTCCACTCCGTTTCTCATCCACTGCTCTCGGAACGGGCAGTCGGACACTTCCTCTCGGTTGAGTCCCGCAGTCATCTCATGCTCAAAAAGGACTAACGCACCCCGTTCAAACTCATGTTCGCTGTAGCCTTCACCTTTCATGGTGATATTTGCTTTGTAGTTGCCCTCGCTGTCAGACATGAAAGCATGGAACAAAAGCTCGGTGGGGTCAAAGGTGTGCTTTGTAGTTGTCAGCTCGAGGACCGGCACCCCCCTATCTTCAACCCGTAAGCCCATCTCTCGGTCTCCCTCAGCAAAGGCTATATCTATATCCCTCATTAGGTGAGGAAGCTTCCAGCGCTCAATCCCTTGAGAGCGACCCAGCTCGGTACTGGTGGCCACAACAAAAGGATAAAGGGCGGCCTTGGGAAGTCGCTCCCCCAGGGCTATCAAGGGAGGGACTAAGATGGAAAGCACCAACTCCTGATAAGGTCCAGCGTCCCCATCAAAAAAATCAAAGACAGAGACTGAGAGCACGCTAGTGTCTGGTTGCTTTTCTAGGGGCTGGAGATGTCCAGGAAGAAGCTGCCGAGCATTGTCGGTAGCCATCTCAAAGAGGCAACTTAGCCCCTCTTTGAAGTAATAGCTGCCGGCTGACTTGGACATATTCCATACTTTTCTAGAACTTTGCTGATAATATCCGCTGCTTCACTAAGCTCTTGGCGGGAATGAGTGGCAGAGATCGACATTCTGAACCGGGACTTGTGCTTTGGTACGGCAGGGTATTGGACGGGGTTTAGGTAGATTCCTTGTTGTAGCAGCTGTTCGCCGATCTCAAAAATTCTAGCGTCATCTTGTATGAGGATGGGAATTACCTGTGACTCAGACTGGCCAACAGGTACGCCTGCCTCTCTTAGGGTTTTTTGCATGTATTCAACGTTTGACCAGAGTCTATCTCTGAGTTCAGGTTCCGCTTCAAAAATTTCCAGTGCCTTCAGGATGCCTGCGGTGACTACCGGAGAAAGGCCACATGAAAAGAATCGAGATCGAGAAAACCCTCGCAGGTAATTAATGAGTTGCTGGGAGCCTGCCAGAAAGCCTCCTTGTCCTCCGAGGCTTTTGGAAAACGTACCAACATGCAGATCAATTTCATCCTCCAAGCCGAAATGTTCAGCAACCCCCCTACCGTTTTGTCCATAAATGAAGGTGGAATGGGCCTCGTCAATTAGAATACGAGCACCGTAACGCTTACATACATCAACAATGTCCGGTAAAACGGCGACGTCTCCGTCCATAGAATAAACGCCTTCGACAAGGACTAGTTTTTTCCCAGAGAACTTCTTAAGCTTGCGCTCCAGGTCTTCTACCTTGTTGTGCCGAAAAAACCTACTGGTAGCTTTAGAAAGAATCATGCCGTCTACCAGGGAAGCGTGTGCATACTGGTCGGCTACTATGAGGTCGCCCGAGCGCATGAGGCCCGCAATGACTCCAACGTTCACGCTGTAGCCAGTGGGAAAGAGTAGCACGGCCTCCTTGTTTTTAAACCGAGCGAGTTCTTCCGACAACTCCACGTGTACTTCCATCGACCCGCTCAGGATAGGAGAGCCAGAGGCACCGTTACCATAGAGTTCGGCGGCACTAGCTACGGCCTCTTTTACCTCAGGCCGATAAGACAAGCCCAAATAGTTATAAGAAGCGAAATTCAACAGGTCTTTATGGATTTTCCCAGTTTTGGTGTTGCGGATATCGACCCTCGTTCGAGGTTCTCCTTGCATGGGCAATCCATACAAGTAATAGCCAGCTGGCTCAGCGTCCTTCCACCATTCGTCGAAGGGGCCAAGCATGTCGAAAGGGTCATTGCCCGAACCAAAATAGAAATTGGTATAGTCGTATTGCATCGCTAGCGGAAGAGGCTTTCCAGCCTTGTCGGCGAACATTCCCTGTCCGGTTTTCCCAGCAGCATGTTTGTCGTCCATGTTCCTGCCTCCTGTGGGCCTATTAAGACCTGTGTTGCTAGAAGAAAAGCTATTGAAGTAGAGGACAAATGGGAACCCGTAGGCTAGAGAGGGACAAGGGACACTACTCCGAGCCCAGGCTTAGACCTTAAAGGGCCGCAGGGCCAACGAACTCTGCTATGAACGCAGAGGCGGGCTCTCTAATTAAGTCGTCTAGGATGCCAGCTTGAATGACGCGTCCGCTATCAAGTGCGTAGATTGAAGCTCCCAGGGCCACAACATCCCGCACATCATGTGTTGCCATTATGGAAGGCCGACCAAACAGCGTGAGCCGTTCTGAGAGAAAGCCTCGAACCGTGCGACGGGTGGTGGCATCTAACGCTGCTAGCGGTTCGTCTAGAAGTAGTAATTCTGGCTCAATGACAAGTGCACGTGCCAAGGCTATTCTTTGTTGTTCTCCTCCAGAAAGACCGGAGACAGGCCTATGGGACAAGCCTGAACAACCGAGGTCTCTAAGAATGCTATGAGCTCTGTTGCGGCGCTCTGCGAGAGCAAGTCTGCCAGGTCCGACAGACAAACCGAAAGCAACGTTGTCCAACACATTCAGATGGGAGAACAAGCTGTATCCTTGGGGCAAGTAGCCAATCCGTCGACCTTCCATGGGAGCCGAAGTGCCAGACCGGGTGCTAACAAGTGTCCTACTCCCCAAGACAAATTCGGCACACTCGGGGGCTATCGCTCCGGCGAGAAACCTCAGGAAGGTTGTTTTACCACTACCGTTAGGGCCAATGATAGCAACAGGACTGCTGTCTCCTTTTAGGGTAACATCGAGTATAAATGTGCCGACGGATGCGCGAACGGATGCGTGCCAATGCCTCAAGACAAAGGCCGCCAGGTTGTTTTAGTTATGAATGGAAGTAGCCGCAGGCATGTCAACAGCGCTGCACCCGTCGCTACTAACACTAGAGAGAAAACTACAGCGAGCTGTACGTCCGATTCCAATGCGGAAAAAATAGCTAGTGGCATAGTCTGGGTTTGGCCAGGCATGTTCCCTGCGAAAAGCAGGGTGGCACCAAATTCTCCGAGAGCTCGAGCCCAGGCTAGAGAGGCACCAGTGACGAGGCCGGGCAGCGAAATCGGCAGGACTACGCGAAAAAAGGCCAAGGCGGAAGAAGAGCCCAGTGTTCGAGCCACTATCAGGGTATCCGGATCGACCTTGCGGAAGGAGTTTGTAGCAGCCTGGATGAAAAAAGGAGACGAGACTACAATTTGGGCTATGATCACCGCTTGCGTCGTGAAGGGTATGGCGAGCCCGATGTTTTCTAAGAATGGGCCCAGGAGCCCTTGGCGCCCGAACGTTTGCAGAAGCGCAACACCTAGGACTGCGGGAGGGATAACGATTGGCAATTCGACTAGCAGTGCAACGACTTTGGTTGCCTTGGACTGGGAAGAGGCAATCCACCAGGCGAGAGGAGTCCCCAAGGCAACAGTAAGGCTCAGGCTGGCCAGGCTGGTTTGTAGGCTTAGTGACAGTGCCGGAAGAAAAAGAGGGTGACGCAGACCGGCCAACGTCGCCTCTGCAGAGACGGACAGGGCGAGGGCGACCAGGGGAACTGTCAGCAATCCCAACAGTGCCACACCCAACAGGCCGCCTAGGGTCGAAAGAGGAGAAAAAAGGCGCTCCTGGCTCACTCTGCCGCCAGAAAGTCATGACTGTGGAGTATTCGTTGCCCTTCATTGGACAAGACGTAATCCAGGAACCGCCTAGCTTGGGAGGTGTGAGCAGAACGAGCTAGTGCTCCAATCGGATAACGAACTTGGGCGTTCATCTTCTTGGGGATTAGCACCATCTTTAACCTGGGAGAAGAAGCCTCTGTCCGATAAACAATTGCTGCGTCTGCTTCCCCCATTTCTACCTTTGCTCGCACCAGCCGAACGTTGTGTTCCAGGGAGACAACGTGACTTTGCACGGTGGCTATAAAGTCCGCACCTAGGGCCAATTGTGCACGCTCCAAGACCTGGCGTGTGTAGATGCCGACAGGGGCGTTGTCGGAGCCGAGGACAATCAGAGAAGCTTTTTTTAGGTCCTCAAAACCCTCAATGCCAGCAGGGTTGGCGATGGGCACGACTAGAACGAGCTCGTTGCTGGCAAAGGGTTGGCTGCTGGGAATGTGTCCACCCTCTATGAGGGCGTTCATGTGGTGCTGATTGGCTGAAGCAAACACGTCTGCTAGAGCACCTTGTTCTATTTGGACTCGCAAGACTTGGCTACCTGCAAAGGTCATTCTTACTTCTATTTCGGGGTTAGCCTCTTCAAAGGCCTCTTTCACGCTCCTGAAGGCGTCTGTGAGCGAAGAGGCGGCGTAAACAACCAGGCTGGTTTTGGCAGAGCCCCCTGTCTGCTCTTGGGCACACCCCGTTGCTGCAAACCAGATTACAGACGAGGCGGTGAGGCGGAGAAGCAGGGCTCGTCGCACTCTTAGGCTACCCGGGGGGCCTTTAAGACAGACAGGTGTCCAGATAAAGACAGGTCGTACCCTGGAAGCCGGTCCGCCTCGGATCGAAAGGACGGTTGATCAAGCAGGCTTAGAAAGCGAGACACCGCAGGTACTTCAAGCTGGGATTCTGCCAAGACAAGATCGAAGCGCTCCTGTGAAAGAGGGATGAAATGCAACCCTTCGGCCAACGCGGCTGCCTCGATGGCCACTCCAGCATCGGCCATTCCCGTGCTAACTAGCCGAGCAACTTCGGCATGGTTAGAAGCCAGCGGCATAGCGTTTTCGCCCGCCTTGTCTTGTCTGTCCTTACCAAGCAGTCTGCCGAGAAGCTGTTGGGCTCCAGAGCCAGTGCTTCTCCTAACATAACGAAAGCCAGGTTGTAGCAGGTCGGTTGCCACCTTTATCTCCAAAGGGTTCCCCGCGGCTACCAGCAAGCCCTGTTTCCAGCGAGCGAGATTGACAAGAGTTGCAGTCTGATTTGGGAGAGCCCGCCGGGCAAGGTTGGCGTGAGCTTCGGGGTTGATATCGCTGGCAAGGTGGATGCCAGCAACATGAACTAGCCGTCTTTGGAGAAGATCTAGTGCCTGTGAGCTGTCTGCGGGAATCCATGTTGCCCGAAGTCCTGCGTACTGACGCCCTAGTCGGCCACAGAGTACTCCCAGCAGAGGAGCACAGCCTGCCACTAAGAGATTGGAGTCAATGCTGGCTTGGCTGGAGAAAAGCTCAACAGCAGCAGTGTCTGCACCACCTTCGTGGGTGCCGTTCAACAAACAGCCATCGGCGACCTGTGTGTCGTCATACTGGGGATGAGCAACCAGTTCGTCCCCAACGCGTCCCACCACGACCCTTTCTGTCGTGGCGAGCGGCTCCGCGAGGCGACTAGACACCACCGGACCTCCGGCGAGACGAAAAAGGTCTTCTACAGAACAACGCAAAGAATGGGCCAGCTCAAGTGCAAGGCGAGTGGAGGGTGTCTGCTTGCCCGCCTCTATGTGGATCAAGGCCTGCCGCGAGACACCTACCCTGTTCGCCAGCTCTGCCTGAGATAGACCAACAGCAGACCTGCGTTCTCTTAGCGACGAAAAGAAACTACTCTCTTTCAAGGGCCTCCTAGGAGAGAAATGTAGCCAGGCGAAGAACTGTACGGTTAAACATACATAATGTAATGTTACAATAACATGTCTAGGCAGAGGCGGCCAGGCAGGTGGTGATCATAGACGTAAAACTGACAGATGGGGTTCAGGAGGCCTGATAAGATTGCCCCAGGCGGGTAATGGTGCGAGAGGGAGCTCCCGCGGCTGGACTCGAACCAGCGACAAGCCGGTTAACAGCCGGCTGCTCTACCAACTGAGCTACGCGGGAATACACTTAAATAACTGATTTAGCTAAGAAAGGTCAGCTAGATTCTTGGAGGTGTCAAGGAGTGTACCGTTCTTTTTATACCCCAAAAGCTGGCTCCCGCAAAGCAAGGCGACCTCGAAAGGTTGAGACTTTAAGGCGAAAGTGCGATAATTACAAGGCCTAAAAATGGAATCGGAATTCCGATTCTGGTATGGCGGGCGGTTGAAAGCGAACCCTTGGCAGTATTCCAAAGGAGTCAAAGGCCCAATGGGGGCCCAATGGGGGCTAGGAAATGAGGAAGATTAACTGGTGGGAGGGAGCGAGGTGGGGCGTCGCAGTCCCTCCGGGGTTAACGGGTGTTAAGCAACCAAAGCAAGAGCGGAGCCAAAAGAGCTTCGACGAAATCATAGTCGCTGCCAAGGATCTCATATATGAGGGAGGCATGGAAAGGGTGACAGTTAAGGGTATCCTAGAGAAAAGCGGGGTTGGTGCAGGAAATTTCTATGGGAAGTTTGAAGGACGCGACTCTCTCTTGGAGTATCTGGCCTCTTTGTTTTGGTTGGCGGCTGAAAGGGAATGGGGAATGGTGTTAGATGGCAGAAGGTGGCGAAACAGTGAAACCAAGCCACTGATAGAACAATTGATGAAAATGCTGGTGATTTGGTTTAGGGCCGAAGAGGCTGTCTTGAAGACTTTTTTGCTTCATGCTCTATCGGAAGCCGAAGGGACTAGACTGAAGCGAATATCAGAGTTTGACAACTGGATGGCCGACGAAATTACAGGCCTGTTGTTGGAAAGGAAAGAAGAGATTGGCCATGCCAATGCAGGGCTAGGAGTTCGTGTGGCAACGCTGCAGGCAGTGGCTACGGTTCGAAGCAGGTTGCTGTTTTTGGGGAAGGACAGGGAGGATGGAATAAGCGACAGAAGCTTGGCTCAGGAAATGAGCAGGGGGTTTCTAGGCCACCTGGAGGTCGTTGAGAAGGATCCTTTGCTAGTTCGAAGCAGGGCCAACTTCGGAGAGAATGGTGTCTAGGACCTCTCTGAACACCGGTAGAGGGATGGCCCCAGGAATCGGGCCGTAGCCGCGGACAACAAAGGTGGGTGTAGAGCGAACACCGAACTGCTGTGCAATATCAGTATGGGCTTGTACGCGCCAGAGAAGCTCGTCATTAGAGATACAAGAACGATAGCTGTCCATATCAAGACCAATCTCTACCGCAAAGCCCTCTAGGACGCCTTCGGGATCAGGGCCGGTTTTCCAGGCGGCTTGGAGGTCAAATATTTTGCTCGCCATTTCTTCGAAAAGCCCCTGTTTAGAGGCACACTCTGATGCTAACGAGGCAGACACAGAGGCTTCCCAGTTACCCATGATAAAGGGCATAGATTTCCAGTGTACTTGCCCTGGATCGATGTATTCTTCCTTCAAAACTGGAAGGGTCTCAAGGTGAAATTGTCGACAGTACCCACACCCATAATCAAAGAACTCCAGGACAGCCACGGGGGCGTTGAGGTCGCCAAAATCTTCGCCCATGTTGTCTACGGTAACCTCTTCTGCTGACGAAGGGGGGGGAGCAGGGCGGTTCAGGGCTTGCATACCAGGGGGTACCCTTGCGGCGGGCGGGGCACTAGAAGAAAGAAGGTTTTCAGTAACAGAGGAGTCGGAGCTTGGCTGATCTCCTATACCACAGGCGACCAAGGAACCAGTCGAAACGATAAGAAACAATCTAAGAAGGCGGCAGAGGCCCGAGTTTGATTTATCTAATATTTGGCTAGGTGTAGTCATGGCATTTCCAAATCAATCATTTGTCCGAGGTCTGCTAGCGATGCTGACATACTAGCAAAGGTACCACTGAAAAGGAGAAACCCCAATATCAAGAGGCACGCTCCAGAGATACGCTGGAGGTTACGAGACCAGCCTTGAGCCCACTGGAACGAGGTCAAAAACCAGTGGAAGCCGACCGTGACGCCAATAAAGGGAACCGCGAGACCAAGGCCATATACAGCAAGAAGCAGAGTGCCTTTGACGACGGAGAACCCGAGAGTTACATAAAGTAGAATGGTGCCAAGAAGGGGCCCAATACAGGGGGTCCATCCGGCCCCGAAAACAACTCCGGCCACCAGGGAACCAAGGGCACCAATAGGCTTTGTTTTTAGGTGGAGGCGGAAGTCTCTAGCAAGCACGGGCAGACGAATCCATCCTAGCAACAACAGGCCAAAGGCCATGATAACAATTCCCCCTAGCCGTGATACCTCAGGGAGGAGGCGGTTAAGTGCTTGTCCGAAAACGCTGGCGGAAGCCCCAAGCGTCATGAAAACACCTAAGAAGCCAATAGAAAAGAAAACAGAATGCAACACTGCTTTTTTTCTAGCCTCGACGGCCCCTGAGCTTCCTAGCTCTTCCATCGTGACACCAGAAATGAAGACTATATATGCGGGGACCACCGGGAGAACACATGGAGACAGGAATGAAACGACACCAGCACAAAAGGCTAAAAAGAAAGGAATGTCAGGCAGGGCCATTGGTTGTTAAGTTATATAATGGTTGTTGGAAGCTGGCATAAACACCTCGTTGAAAGAAGAGCTTTGGAAACGTTTTGGCAGGGATTATAATCAAACCCTGTCTGCAAGCTAGCCAGTAGAGTGCGTACAGGCGAGAACTTTCAAGGAGGTGCCGCTGCTCCATCAAATTGCTAAAGCAACAACTGAGCAAGATTTAATGCTTACCAGCTCAGCTTCAATGATTGCGATCGATTCAGCTGCCTGCTTCAATGAATTTATATTGATTCTTTTGTTACTTAGAATATCATCTACAAAAGAACGGATTTCATATTCATAGCCCATTCCTTCATCTAGCTTTATGATTTCAGGTTCATAGCCTGATCGAAACAACCTGAGTGTTTCTTCGTTATCTAACAAATAACAAGCCGTCGCCCTTTCAAAATTTGCTATGTAAGACATATTGAATCCATAGCCTTCTTGCATTGTCCATGTTCCCTCAGCAGTTACCAAGGGGGCGTTCTGAGGCTGGTCGTAAATATAATGAGTAGCCACATGGTCAATACCCCCACTTGGCCCTTTATAGCCTTGGCTGAAAACCGCCTTTGGCATGCCAAAACAATGATTAATAAAGTCAGCGTCATGAATATGAAGGTCTAATAGAGCCCCTCCGCATTCATCATCATTGGAATAAAATGTTCCTGGCGGGTGGCTGGTTTGGCGCTTACAAGTCAAAGAAAGGCACTCGCCATACTCTTTGTTGTCTATAACTTTCTTCAGCCAAACCCAAGCAGGCCAGTAACGAAGACACATTGCAGACATAATATTAGAAGAGGAGTTCGCTGCCAATTGAACTATTTTTTTTGCCTCATCATAAGTTCGTGCTAACGGCTTTTCTACCAAGACATGTTTACCTTTAGCTAAGGCCGCTTCAACAAGAATAAAGTGTAGGTTTGTTCCAACGCAAATGTCGACTAGTTCAATGTCTGGGTCGTCAATCAAATCCATCCCGTCAAGATATTGCTTGGTTTCAAGCCCTGTCACATTACCCTGGGCTTGGCCGCTAATGTTGCCTTCGGCCCTGCTAGAACCATCAAGCCGACTTTTTTTTGAATCAGCAACAGCAACTACCTCTACTGCACTGATTTGTGAATAAATATCTAAATGGGTTGAACCCATGCTACCCAAACCAATAATGCCAACTTTTAGCTTTTTAGCCATAATGCTTAATAGATTTAAGTTGAACTGTTGAAATCAAATAACTGATTCATTGCAGCAGAGGTGCGAGCTAGAAGCGTCTCATCCCAAGGCAACATTTCTGCAACAATTGTGCTTTTATAGTCAATCGCTTTGATGGCACCTATTGTCTCTTTCCAAGGAACATCACCTGTGCCTAAATCGCAGAAACTAAAGCTGCCAGTC
>Ga0310345_10002087_pt1 | contig 20764 bp, 18 predicted proteins | sample HC15DNA20500_MG_FD_204667 | JGI IMG/M metagenome (GOLD analysis project Ga0310345, IMG submission 204667) | Marine microbial communities from station ALOHA, North Pacific Subtropical Gyre - HC15-DNA-20-500_MG | ecosystem: Environmental > Aquatic > Marine > Oceanic | place: Pacific Ocean: North...
GGGGCCGGGGCCCTGCCGATGCCGGTGGCCCACCACAAAATACGGGATGGCCGTGCCGTCGTCGGAGGTCGCGAAGTGCTGCGTGACCTCCAGGTCGGCGGCGTCGAAGAACGACGGCGCCCGCTTGACCTCGGTCAGCTCGCCGCCTGCGGCCCCGTGCAGCAGCCGCGACGGCGTGTCGAAACCGCTGCAGTCCAGGAAGATCTCGTCGCCGTGCGGATCGGCGGCCACGATGGAGGTGTTGGTGTTCTCCGGCAGACCCGACACGGCGTGCGAGTCCCAGGTACCCGGGGTGAACACCTCGACCCGGCTGGCCACGTCGGCCAGGGTGACCACCACCAGCCGGTCCCGCGTCCAGGCGTAGTGGTGCAGGCAGGTGTGCGCGTCGGGCGCGAACACCACATGCAGTCGCGCTGTGCCGGCGAGGAATTCGTCGTAGTCCGCGGCGAGCAGCGAACCGGCCCGGTACTCCTCGACACCGGTCTCGAGGCTGTAGTACCAGTCGGTGCGCAGCTCGATGAGGAGCCAGGATGGAGATGCTCGCGTCGGTGGGGGTGTCGATTCGGATCAGTTCGTCACCGCGAAGTTCGTAGACCTCTTCGTTGAAGAAGTCGAGCGCCCGGCTGATGATGGTGCGCTCGAAGCCGGGCGTGCGGTCCACCGATGCCGCGACGATGACGTCGTCGGGGGACCCGGAGAACACCGTTTCGGCCTGCTCGAGTGGCTGGCCCCGCCGCCACCGCTTGACGATGCGCGGGTAGCCCGATGCGGTGAGCGACCCCTCGCCGAAGTCGGTGCCGACGAGCAGCGTGTCCTCGTCCGCCCACGTGGTCTGTGACTTGGCCTCGTCCAGCTCGAAGCCGCCGTCGACGAATTTGCGGGTGGTCATGTCGAACTCCCGCACCACCGCGGCATCCGAGCCGCCGGGCGACAGGCTGATCAGCGCGCGGTCGTGGTCGGGTTCGATGACGGTGGCCCCGGCCCACACCCAGTTCCGATCGTCGGTGCGCGCCAACTCGTCGACGTCGATGACCACGTCCCAGTCCGGCTTCTCGGTGCAGTAGCTGTCCAGCGTGGTCCGCCGCCACAGGCCCCTCTGGTTGGTCGCGTCCCGCCAGAAGTTGTAGAGGTAGTCGCCGCGGCGCCGCACGTACGGGATCCGGGTGTCGGTGTCGAGCACCTCCAAGGCTTCGGCGCGCAGCTGCTCGAACCGGTCGCCGGTCAGTTCGGCGACCGTCGGCTCGTTGTGCTGGTGCACCCACGCCAGCGCATCGTCACCGGTGACGTCCTCGAGCCACAGGTACGGGTCGGTCGGGTCGTTGTCGTGCGGCGCGGTGTCGGTCACGCCCCCATTCTGCGCATCCTTGTCGGTCATGTTCGAACCGGTCGCTGTAACGGGAAAGCTCGGTACGATCACCCCTGGTGAGCAGCGGGGGCTCGGAGTGAAGCAGTTTCGCCGGTGGTGGCGACAGCCCGACCGGCACGACTGGCTGTCGGAGTACCTCGCGTCCCGGCGGCTGCTGAGCGTCTTTCGGGTGTCGATGGCAGTCATCTTGGCGGTGCTCGCCGTCGCGACCGCGTTGGTGTCGATCAGTCCGGCCGGGCGGCAGGGCGGTGCGCTGGTGGTCGCGGTCGGCTTCGCCGGATTGGCGGTGTTCTACGCCGTGCGCTGGCCGAGCCGGGTGCAATCGGCGGTGTTCTCCATTGCCGGCAGCGTCGGCATCGCCGTGGTGGCCGCGACCACGGCAGAACCGCAGGCAGGTCTTCTGACGTGCTGGGCCTTCGTCGGACTCGCCGCGTACGTGGCGTCTTTCCACAACCCGCGGCTGCTGGTGCTCAATGTGGGTGTGGCGCTCGGCACGCTGGTGGCGTGCGCGGTCCGCGTCGGGGTGAGTGGAGACGTGCCGCTGGCCGTGGCCACGATGCTGCTGGCCGGCGGTGGCCTGATGACGGTACCGGTCGGCGGGCAGATCCTGGTGCGGCTGCTGTGGAACGACGCGGTGTCGACAGACCCGCTGACCGGCCTGGCGAATCGGCGGGGTTTCCGCCGGTCGGCCCACGTGCTCATCTCCGAGGCGGCACGCACCGGTGCAGCGTCGTTCAGTGTGGTGATGATCGACCTGGACGGCTTCAAGCGCATCAACGACACCCAGGGCCATGCCGTCGGCGACCGGGTGATCGTCGAGGTCGCGACCAGGATCCGGGAGGTCGTCGGGTCGAGCGGGCTCGCCGCGCGGGTCGGTGGTGAGGAGTTCCTGGTCGCCCAGGCCACGCCACCCCGCGAGGTCGAGATGCTCGCGCGGCGCCTCTGTTCGGCCATCGCGGCCTCGCCATGGGGCATCACTGCAAGCCTCGGCATCGCCGGCGCCACAGTGAGCGGGGCAGTGGACGGGGCGACCGCCGACATCCGCACCCTCGTCGAGGCGGTCATCGCCAACGCCGACATGGCGATGTACGAGGCGAAGCGGGCCGGCGGCAACCAGATCCGCCAGTCCGCCGCCGCTGCGTAGCGCGTGGTCAACGGTTCACCTCGGCTCCAGCGTCTCGCACCGATCAGCTCAGGTGGTGCACGTCGGCCAGGCCGTAGACCGGGGTGGGGATGCCTTCGTAGCGGGCTTTGAGCTGCAGCGCCAGGTACAGCGAGTAGTGCCGGGACTGGTGCAGGTTGCCGCCGTGGAACCACAGGTTGGGCTGCTGGGTGGGCTTCCACATGTTGCGCTGCTCGCCCTCCCACGGCCCGGGATCCTTGGGGGTGTCGCTGCCCAGGCCCCACACCTTGCCCACCCGGTCGGCGACGTCCTGGCCGATCAGATCGGCGGCCCAGCCGTTCATCGAGCCGTATCCGGTGGCGTAGACCACGACGTCGGCGGCCAGTTCGGTGCCGTCGGCCAGCACCACCGCGGTCTCGGTCAGATGGTCGACCTGTCCGTGGGCGAGCTTGATCCGGCCGTCGGCGACCAGGTCGCAGGCGCCGACGTCGATGTAGTAGCCCGAGCCGCGGCGCAGGTATTTCATGAACAATCCGGAACCGTCTGCACCCCAGTCGAGTTCGAAACCCGCCGCCTCGAGGCGGTCGTAGAACTCCTTGTCGCGTTCGCGCATCTGGTCGTACAGCGGGATCTGGAATTCGTGCATGATCCGGTACGGCAGCGACGCGAACGTCAGGTCCGCCTTCTCGGTGGTCATGCCCGCGGCCAGTGCGCGTTCGGAATACAGGTCGCCGAGCCCGATGTCCATCAGCGTGTCCGATTTGACGATGTGGGTCGACGAGCGCTGCACCATCGTGACGTCGACGCCGTTCTCGTAGAGGGCCTTGCAGATGTCGTGGGCCGAGTTGTTGGAACCGATCACCACCGCCTTGCGGCCGACGTAGGCGTCCGGTCCGGGATGGGCCGACGAATGGTGCTGGTCACCGCGGAAGAGGTCCTGACCCGGCAGCGTGGGGATGTTCGGCTTGCCCGACATCCCGGTGGCCAGTACCAGTTGGGTGGGGTGCAGCGTCAGCTTCTCACCGTCGCGGTCCACCTCGACGGTCCACCGGTTGGTCTCCTCGTCGAAGGAGGCCGACGTGCAGGTGGTCTTCGACCAGTACGGCACCTCCATGACGCGGGTGTAGAACTCCAGCCAGTCGCCGATCTTGTCCTTCGGCGCGAACACCGGCCAGTTGGCCGGGAACGGCAGATAGGGCAGGTGGTCGTACCACACCGGGTCGTGCAGACACAGCGACTTGTACCGCTTGCGCCACTGGTCGCCGGGCCGTTCGTGCTTGTCGACGATGATCGCGGGCACGCCGAGCTGGCGCAACCGCGCCCCCAGCGCGATGCCGCCCTGGCCGCCGCCGATCACCAGGGCGTAGGGCTGGATGCTGCGGCCGAGCTCGGCCTGCTCCTCGGCGCGTTTCTCCGCCCACGACCGAGGGTCGGGATCGTCGCCGTGCACCGCGCCGAGCACCCGGCTCGGGCCCTTGGGCTCCTCGTGGCCCTTGAGTTCCTGCAGCGCGGTGAGCAGCGTCCATGCGCGGGGCTGCCCGTCCTCGTCCTTGAGTCGCAGGTGCCCGACCCCACGGCCGACGGCGGTCTCGAACTCGATGAACGCCGTGGTCACGCCCTCGTCCTCGGTGGGTGTCTCCCGGGCGCGGAAGCCGGACGGGTCGGTGCCGGCAAGGCGCGTGGTGAGCATGTCGGTGATCTGCTCGCGGCCCTCCATCGTCTTGAGGTTCCAGGTGAACGACACCAGGTCACGCCAGAAGCTGTCGACGGCGAACATGCCGGCGACCCGGTCGATGTCGCGTACGGCAAGGGCGGCCTCGAAGTCGGCCAGCCAGGCGTCGACACGCTGGGCGGGAGTCACATCGGGAGCGGTCTGCGGATCGAGAGTGGAAGTCATGTGAGCCAGGACACACCTCTGGATCGGCGGTCGGCAAGAGTTGCGAAGCGTTGCAACCCCGAGAGCTGTCGGTGCAACCCCTCGCAACTCTTTCGCGCTGTGTCGCCCGTCACATACAACTGCGGGCATGAAAGCAGCTGTCTACTACGGACCGAACAAGCTCGAGATCGACGACGTGCCCGAACCCGACCCCAGGCCCGGCACCGTCAAGCTGCTGGTCGGCTACAACGGCATCTGCGGTACCGACCTGCACGAGTACTACGCCGGGCCGATCTTCGTGCCCACCGAACCGCACCCGCTGACCGGGGCGCAGCTGCCGCTGACCATGGGCCACGAGTTCTCCGGCACCATCACCGCCGTCGGCGACGGCGTGACCGGGTGGAGCGAGGGCGACCGGGTCGCGGTCGAGCCGGTGTACCGGTGCGGAACCTGCGCACCGTGCCGGGCCGGCAACTACAACGTGTGTGCGCAGATCGGGTTCCACGGACTGATGTCCGACGGCGGCATGGCCGAGTTCAGCATCGTGCCGACCGAGATGCTGCACCGGCTGCCCGACAGCGTCGGGTTGGAACTCGGCGCGCTCGTCGAGCCGATGTCGGTGGCCTACCACGCCGCCACGCTGGGTGATGTCTCCGCCGGCGACACCGCGGTGGTGTTCGGTGCCGGACCCATCGGGATTGGCCTGTGGTTCGCACTGCGCGGCAAGGGCCTCGAGGACGTCTTCGTCGTCGAACCGTCACCGACGCGCCGTGCCGCGATCGAGGCGCTCGGCGCCACGACACTGGATCCGGGCGGTGCAGACGTCCCCGCCTTCATTGCCGAGCACACGCGGGGCGCCGGGGCGGACGCCGTGTTCGACGCCGCCGGGGTGACCCCGGCGGTGGCCACCGCGCTGGCCTGTGTCGGCTCTCGCAAGCCGATGGTCAGCGTCGCGATCTACGAGAAACCCTTGGAGACACCGCTGTTGAACCTCGTCATGAACGAGTCCCGGATCCAGGGCTCGCTGTGTTACACCGGCGCCGACTTCGAAGCGGTGATCGCGCTGATGGCCCAGGGCGCCTACGACACCACCGGGTGGGTGACCCGCATCTCGCTCGACGACGTGATCGACGAAGGGTTCGAGGCGCTGCACGCCGGCACGAAGATGAAGGTTCTGGTCGACCCGAACGAAGGGAAATAGTCATGGCTCTCGACGGCAGGGTCGCGTTGGTGACCGGTGCGGCCCGCGGTATCGGCCGTGGCATCGCGTTACGGCTGGCTCGCGACGGTGCGGCGGTGGCGCTGGTGGACACCCGGGCCGACGGCATCGAGCGCGTCGCCGGTGAGATCGCCGAGATCGGCAGCAAGGCAACGACGTTCGTCGCCGACGTCAGTGACCGCGAGCAGGTGTTCGCCGCCGTGGACCATGCTGCCGCTGCACTGGGCGGTTTCGACATCATGGTCAACAACGCCGGTATCGCGTTGGTCGGGCCGGTCGGTGAGGTGACGCCGGAGGAGGCGAACCGGGTCTGGGCGATCAACGTCAACGGGGTGCTGTGGGGCATCCAGGCCGCGGTGGCGAAGTTCAAAGAGCTGGACAACCAGCAAGAAGGAAAGATCAGCAAGATCATCAACGCGTCGTCGATCGCCGGCCACGACGGGTTCGGCATGCTCGGGGTGTACAGCGCGTCGAAGTTCGCGGTGCGCGCGCTGACCCAGGCCGCCGCCAAAGAACACGCCGCCGACGGCATCACCGTCAACGCCTACTGCCCGGGCGTGGTGGGCACCGACATGTGGGTCGAGATCGACAAGCGGTTCGCCGAACTGACCGGTGCCGCCGAAGGCGAGACCTACGACAAGTTCGTCGGCGGCATCGCGCTGGGCCGCGCCGAGACCCCCGAGGACGTCGCCGGCTTCGTGTCCTACCTGGCCGGACCCGACGCCGACTACATGACCGGACAGGCGGGTCTGATCGACGGCGGTCTGGTCTACCGCTGAGATGGAGAGCACACTGGGTGACGATGCCCAGCTATGGAGGCAGTCCGCCCGTGCCTGAGCCCGCGGTCGCCGTCGGTGAGGATCCGCGCAGTTATGCGCGGCTGATGTCGGCGGTCTACGACGCGACGATGGCCGGCCACCGGGCCCCGGCGCGGCCGCGGGACGTCATCGGGCAGAGCTGGCAGCGGATGATGGCGCGCGGGATGCACGAGCGGGTGGCCGACGAGCACGCCGAGCCGGTCGTCGAGGCCGGCGCGCTGGAGACGTTGCGCCGGTCCTCCGGGCTGCTCGAGGTGCTCGGCGAGATCTCGCACGGGCTGGAGTCCCTGGTCGCCGACGGCGAGAACATTCTCGTCGTCGCCGACGCGCAGGGCCGGGTGCTGTGGCGCAGCGGCTCGCCGTCGGTGCTGCACAACGCCGACCGGCTGGGTTTCGTCGAGGGCGCCAACTGGGGCGAGGGCGCCGTCGGCACCAACGCGATCGGCACGGCGCTGGTCTCCCAGCGTGCGGTGCAGGTGTTCTCCGCAGAGCACTTCCTGCGCAGCCACCACGCGTGGACGTGCGCGGGGGCACCCATCCGCGACCCTCGTACCGGACATGTTCTGGGTGTCGTCGACGTCTCCGGTCCCGCCGCGACCGTGCACCCGACGACCATCGCGCTGGTGGACGCCGTGGCGCGGCTGGCCGAATCGCACCTGCGCGCCGAGCACGACCGCACGCTGAACCGGCTGCGAGCGCTGGCCGCGCCGATCCTCGCCCGGTTGGATGCTCCCGCGCTGGCCGTCGACACCGAGGGCTGGGTGGCCGCCGTCGACGCGATGCCGTTGCACAACCGGATCCTGTTGCCCGAGCACCTGGGGCCCGGGAAGGTGTGGCTGGCGACGCTGGGCATGTGTGCCGTCGAGCCGCTGCCGGGCGGCTGGCTGGTGCGGCTGGCGGGTGACTCCGGAAGCGGCGACGAGGACGGTCCCGCTGTGTCGCGGGTGACCGTGGATCTGAGCAACCCGGACCGGCCGTCGCTGTGCCTGGCCGGCGAGTTCGGCTCCTGGCGGCACGACCTGTCGCTGCGGCACGCCGAGATCCTGTGTGTGCTGGCCGATTCGCCCCAGGGCCGCACCGCTCCGCAACTGGCCGACGATCTGTACGGCGACCGTTCCCGGGTGGTCACCGTGCGGGTGGAGATGTCGCGGCTGCGCAAGCAGTTCGCCGGACTGCTCGCCGCCCAGCCGTACCGCTTCGCCGGCACGGTCGAGCTGGACGTGCGCTATCCGACCGACCGCCGGATGCTGTTGCCGCCGTCGACGGCCCCGGCGATCCGGGCCCTGCGGGACGCGGCCGAAGCCGGGACCTAGAAGGCGAACACCGTGAAGAACGGCAGGATCGGCACCAGCAGACCGGTGCTCATCCAGAACATGCCGAAGTTCATCGCGAAGTCGCACGAGGCGGCGAGCCGGTGCGCCGTGCTGCCGACCGCACGGACTTCGTGGCAACCTCGCTCGGGTCCGGCCGGCGCGAGCACAGCCGGCCCGGCGCCCGTGGTGGCCTGCTCGAGCTCCGCCATGCGCGGGCGGGTGACCTCCCGGATCGCGGTGACGCTGGCGGCCAGCAGGTAGGTCATCAACGGCACACCGATCAGCGCGAACACCCACATCGTCGTTCCGGGTTGCGCTCCGTGCCCCGAGGTGCCGTAACCCATGCCGCCGTGAGCCATGCCGCCGTGAGCCATGCCGCCGTGAGCCATGCCGCCGTGACTCATGCCCGGGTGCCCCGTGGCGTGCTGCGCTTTCACCGCCATCGCGGCCAGATGCCAGGTCATCGCGGCGAACATGGCCGCGTGCCCGCAGAAGTGCAGACCGGCGCGACGGTCGGCGGCGCGGAAGCCGTCCACCGCCAGCCAGCCGAACCACGCGGTCCCCACGGCGAACGCCGCCACCAGTGCCGAGGTGGGTACGAGCGCCGTGAGCGCCGCCCAGGTCGGTCTGGCCACCATCAGCAGCATCACGACCGCCATCGCGAGATGGGCGGCATTGGAGATGCGCTGCCGGGCGTCCTGTCGGCGGGTCAGCTCGTAGGTACACCACACGGTGCACCACGCGAACAGCGCGAGCAGGACCACGAACTTGGCCGGCGTATCGGCGAGCGTGAACATGTGTCCTCCCGGTATCCCTGTGTCATTGGTCGCGGCGGCGCACGGTTCGGTTCCCCGCCTATCTGAAAGGTGGGCAAGGTCGCGGCGCGGATCGGCGAGCGGGGCCACAATGGAGGACATGGACGCACCGAACCGGGCACTGGTGACCGAGGCCGCGGCCGAACTGCTGCGCACCCTGCAGGGCAGACATGGAGCGTTGATGTTCCACCAGTCCGGCGGCTGCTGTGACGGGTCGTCGCCGATGTGCTACCCCGACGGCGATTTCGTGGTGGGGGACCGTGACGTACTGCTGGGGGTCCTCGACGTCGGCGACGGGGTGCCGGTGTGGATCTCCGGTCCGCAGTTCGAGGCGTGGAAGCACACCCAGCTGGTGATCGACGTGGTGCCGGGTCGCGGCGGCGGGTTCAGCCTGGAGGCCCCCGAGGGAATGCGATTCCTGTCCCGGGGGCGGGCGTTCACCGACGACGAGAACCGGGCCCTCGAACAGGCCGCTCCCGTGACCGGCGCGGACTACGAGCGCGGGGTGCGTCCACCGAGCCACGGCACCCGGGTGGTGTCGGAGGGGGATGCCGAGTTCGACGCCGTGTGTCCGTTGCCGCAGGGGTAGGCGCACTGCAGCTGAGGGCGCGCCGCCCGACCCGGCTGGACCAGCCGCTCGCTGGGGCCTCCTGAGTACACCAACCCCTCATGTGTTCAGATAGACACGTGAAATCGACCGTGAGGTGGGCTCTGGCGGCGACCGTGGTGCTGGCGGCGGCTGGCTGCACCGCGCCGACACCGGACGACGCCGACGACACGCAGATCGTGCTCGCCGAGGGCTACGAACTGGGCGGCTACAACCCCGTCAACGGGTACGCCGAATCGGGCGTGTCGCCCATCTACGACGGCCTCTACCGTCCCAACGCCACCACCGACGATGTGGTGCCCGACCTGGCTCCGGCGCTGGCGCAGGGCCCGCCCGAGCCGGCCGGACCCAACCGGTGGCGGATCCCGCTGCGCGCCGGGGTGCAGTTCTCCGACGGAACCGCGTTCGACTCCGCCGACGTGGTGGCGACCTACGCCGCCGTGGCCGATCCGGCGGTCGCCTCCGAGATCGCCACGGCGGTGACGCCGATCGTGGCCATCGAACCGGACGGGCCGGAGGCGGTGACCGTCGAGTTGACGACCGCCGCCGACCCGCGGCCCTACCTGCTGCTGGGGATCCTGCCGTCGGAGCGAGTCGAGTCGGCGCCCGCCGGGGACTGGGCAGTCAACACCGAACCGGTGGGCACCGGCCCCTACCGGTTGGACAGCCTGCGGCCCGACCAGGCGGTGCTGGTGGCGAGAGAGGACTACTGGGGCACCCCGGCGCAGGTGGACCGGCTGGTGTACGCCTATACCCCCGACGACAACAGCCGGGCGCAGAGCATGGCCTCGGGTGCGGTCGACGGCACCAATCTTCCTCCGCGACTGATCGATTCGCTCACCGCCGGCGACGTCGAGACGGTCTCGGTGAACTCGGCGGACTGGCGCGGCATCGCACTGCCCGCAGGCAACCCGTTCACCGCTGAGGTGCCGGCCCGGCTGGCGATGAACCTCGGGGTCGACCGGGAGGCCATCGTGCGCGACGTCCTGCGCGGATACGGCCGGCAGGCGAGCACGCCCGTCGCCGAAGCCTACGGCGCCGCATACAACCCCGACGCGCAGTACGACTTCGACGCCGGTGAGGCCACCGACATGCTCGACGCGGCCGGCTGGCGTGTGGGCTCGAACGGAATACGCGAAAAAGACGGTGCCCGAGCGTCGTTCGAGCTTCTGTACAACGCCCAGGACACGTTGCGCCGTGATCTGGCGGTCGCCTACGCGGCCGCGATGAAGCCGCTCGGCATCGACGTACGCCCCCGCGGCACCAGCTGGGACGAGATCGACACGCGGTTCGGCGATTCCGCAGTCGTGCTGGGCGGCGGATCCAAGCCGTACAGCATCGACTCCCAGGTCTATGACACCCTGCACACCCGGGTGCCGGATTCCTCGCCGTACTCGAATCCGGGCAACTTCACCGCCGCGGGTCTGGACGGCATGCTCGAGCGCGCCGCCCAGTCCCCTCCCGGTGCCGAGAAAGACGATCTCTACCAACGGATTCAAGCCACGTATGCGGCCGAGCCCTCACAGGTGTTCCTGGTGTTCCTCGACCACACCTACGCCTACCGCGACCTCGGCTGGAACCAGAGCGCGCCGATCATGGAACCGCACTCGCACGGGGTGACGTGGGGGCCGTGGTGGAACCTCGCCGCGTGGACGCGTTGAGCGCGCCGGCCACACTCGACCGCCCGGCCGTCGAGTCCGTCGGCTGGACTCCCCGCAGCCGCGGGCGGGCCGCCGCCCGGCTGCTGGCGGTCCGGACCGCCGTGGCGGTGCCGCTGACTGTCGCCATCTCGGCCGCGATGTTCGCCGTCGCGTCACTGTCGCCGTTCGACCCGTTGGCCGCCTATCTCGGGGCGAACTACCAGTTCGCCACCGAATCCCAGCGTGCGGCGATGCGCGTCGCCTACGACACCGAGATGCCCTGGTATCAGGCGTGGTGGCAGTGGATCGGACGTCTGCTGCACGGGGACCTGGGCTGGTCGTCGACCCAGTCGCAGCCGGTGAGCACCGTGCTGGCCGAGCGGATGCCCTTCACGCTCGGCCTCTCGGGCGCGGCGCTGCTGACCGCCACCGTGGTCGCCCTCCTACTCGGATGTCTGGCCGGCATGCGCCGTGGCGGAGGCCTCGACCGGGTGTGCACGGGCCTGTCGGTGGCGCTGGCCGCCGTGCCGCCGTTCGTGGTGTCGCTGATGCTGGTGATCGTGGTTGCGGTGAGCCTGCGCTGGCTTCCGGTGTCCGGCGCGGCCGCCCCGGGCGCGGACTACACCCCCGCGGGCGTGGTGCAGCACGCGATCCTGCCGTGGCTTGCGTTGAGCGTGTCGATGGTTCCGTGGCTGCTGCTGACCACCCGTGCGGCCGTGGTCGAGAGTGTCGACTCCGACGCGGTCCGCGGCGCCCGCTCCCGGGGTGTGCACGGCTGGGCGCTGTTGCGCGGCCACATCGCACCGGTCTCGGTGTTGCCGACCCTGGCACTGCTGGGTACCCGGCTGCCCGAACTGATCGCCGGCGCCGCGATCGTCGAAACCGTGTTCGGCTGGCCCGGGATGGCTGCGGTCCTCGTCGAATCGGCTGCTGCTCTTGACTTTCCGCTGCTGGCCGCGCTGACCGTGGGTGCGGCGGCAGCCGTGCTGGCCGGATCGGCACTGTCGGACGCGGCCGCGGTGGCCATCGACCCGCGGATCGCGATGGTCGCATGAGAGCCTCGACCGCCATGTTCCCGCTGCGGATGTCGCGCTGGCCGTGGCTGCTGCTCGGCGCGATCATCGTTGCGGCGGTGATCATTCCGCTGCTCGCCGGCGAGCAGATCGCCGATTTCGGTGCCGCACTGCAGCCTCCCGGCGCCGGCCACCTCGCCGGAACGGATCACTCCGGGTACGACCTGCTTGTGCGCACCGCCGAGGGGCTGCGGGTATCGCTGCTGATCGCGGTGGTGTGCGCCCTCGCGGCCACCGCGTTGGGGCTGGCCATCGGCGTCGGCGCCGCGCTCGTGGGCGGCTGGGTCGACGCGGTGGTGATGCGTCTGGTGGACGGATTCAACGCGCTGCCGCATCTGGTGGTGGGCATCGTGATCGCCGCGATGTGGCGGGGTGCCCCGCTGGCGATCGTGGCGTCCATCGCGCTGACGCATTGGCCGGCCGTCGCCCGCGTGGTGCGTGCGGAACTGCTCGCCGTCGCCGAGGCGGGTTGGGTCGAGACCGCGCAGTTGGCCGGTGCTTCAAGGGGATTCATCGCTCGTCGGCACCTGATCCCGGCGGTGACCGGTCAGGCGCTGGTCGCGATGGTCGTGCTGCTTCCGCACGCGGTGTGGCACGAGTCCACCCTGTCCTTCCTCGGCGTCGGCCTCTCGCCGGACCGGGCCAGCCTGGGCACGCTGCTCAGTGAGGCCCGCGGCGACATCCTGTCCGGCGCCTGGTGGACGCTGGCCGTGCCGGCCGCGGCGCTGATCGCGACGGCACTGACGTTCGCGGCCGTGGGCACGCTGGCCCGGCGCCGTCATCAGCCACCTGTCGGGCGGGTGTGGTGATGGCCGTCGTCGCGAGTCTGCACGGCTTCAGCGCCGACATCGCGGTGCGCCGGGGCCGCGGCACCGACTCGGTGACCGTCCTCGACAGCGTCGACCTCGCTGTGCGGGCGGGCAGCGTCACCGCCCTGATCGGCGAATCCGGTTGCGGCAAATCCATGGTCGCCGCTGCCCTGGCCGGACTGATGCCCCCGGGGTCGCGGGTGCGCGGCACGGTGCGGATCGGCGGAACCGACATGGACGTACAGGACGAGAAGGGCTGGCGCGCACTGCGCGGACGCCGCATCGGCTTGGTGCCGCAGTCGGCGGCCACGTCGTTCACGCCGGTGCGCACCGTCGGTTCCCAACTCGCCGAGATCTGCACCCGGCTGGGCGCTGACCGCAATCCCGAGCAGCTGTGCGCGGCCGTGGCGCTGCCGGCCGACGTCGTCGACCGCTATCCCGGGGAGCTGTCCGGGGGCATGGCCCAACGCGTCGCGATCGCCGCCGCGCTGGCAGGGCGTCCGGCCCTGCTGCTGGCCGACGAACCCACGTCGGCGCTGGACCCGGGCAACGCCGAGCTGGTGTGGCACCTCCTCGGGCAGGCCTGCGCCGACGGTGCCGGGGTGCTGGTCATCACCCACGACATGCCGTCGCTGCTGCGCGCGCAGAAATGCGATGACGTCGCGGTCATGGCGCGGGGCCGCGTGCTCGACCAGCTGCCCCTCGACGCCGCCCTGGCCAGCACCGACCCGTATCTGCGGGCCTTGCTGAACGCGGTGCCGGCATGACCGGTGACCTGCACGCCACCGGCCTCACCGTCAGATTCGGCGGGCGGACGGTGCTCGACGGCGTGGACCTGACTGCCCCGGCCGGCGCCATCACGGGTGTGACGGGTGCGTCGGGCAGCGGCAAGACCACGCTGCTGCGGGTGCTGGCCGGGCTGCAGAGGCCGCACGCCGGAGCGATCCGCTACGCGGCTGCGTCCGCGAGCGGCGCGTCGACTTCTGCGTCCGCGAGCGGCGCGTCGACTTCTGCGTCCGCGAGCGGCGCGTCGAATTCTGCGTCCGCGAGCGGCGCGTCGAATCCGGCGTCCGGTTCTGCGTCCGGGCCGCCTCGCGGTTCCGTCGCGCTGCTGGCCCAGCACCCGCGGCTGGTGTGCAACCCGCGCTGGACGCTGCGCCAGCTCATCGACGAGCCGCTGGCCATCCGTGCGGGCCGCGGCTTCCGCTCGTCCGCCGAGCAGACCGCCGACCGCGTCGGCCTCGACACCGCGCTGCTGGAGCGCTATCCCGGGCAGGTCAGTGACGGGCAGCTGCAACGAGCCTGCCTGGGGCGGGTGCTGACGCAGGGCGATGGCGGGCCGTTGGTGGTGCTGTGCGACGAACCGACGGCAATGCTCGATCCGATAGCGACAAGCTCGGTGGTGTCTCTGCTGCGCGACATGGCGGGCACCGGGTCGACCATCGTGCTCGTCAGCCACGACCCCGCGCTGATCGACGCCCTCACCGAGAGCGCGCTCGCCTTGCCGACCCCGTTAGGGTGAGAACCGTGACCCACTATGACGTCGTCGTTCTCGGAGCCGGTCCCGGCGGGTACGTCGCGGCCATCCGCGCCGCCCAGCTCGGGCTGAACACCGCCATCATCGAACCCAAGTACTGGGGCGGTGTGTGTCTGAATGTCGGGTGTATCCCGTCCAAGGCGCTGCTGCGCAACGCCGAGCTCGCGCACATCTTCACCAAGGAGGCCAAGACCTTCGGCATCAGTGGGGAGGCCAGCTTCGACTACGGCGTGGCCTTCGACCGCAGCCGCAAGGTCGCCGACGGCCGGGTGGCCGGCGTGCACTTCCTGATGAAGAAGAACAAGATCACCGAGATCCAGGGCTACGGCAAGTTCAAAGACGACCACACCATCGTCGTCGATCTCAACGAAGGCGAGACCGAGGAAGTCACCTTCGACAACGCCATCATCGCCACGGGCGCGCACACCAAGCTGGTGCCGGGCACCGAGCTGTCGGAGAACGTGGTCACCTACGAAGAGCAGATCATGGAGCGCGAGCTGCCCGGCTCGATCGTCATCGCCGGCGCCGGCGCGATCGGCATGGAGTTCGGTTACGTCATGAAGAACTACGGCGTGGACGTCACGATCGTCGAGTTCCTGCCGCGCGCGCTGCCCAACGAGGACGCCGAGATCTCCAAGGAGATCGAGAAGCAGTTCAAGAAGCTGGGCGTCAAGATCATGACCGGCACCAAGGTGGAATCGATCGACGACGACGGTAAGTCCGTCACCGTCACCGTGAGCAAGGACGGCAAGTCCACCGAAATCAAGACCGACAAGGTGATGCAGGCCATCGGCTTCGTCCCGAACGTCGAAGGTTTCGACCTGGACAAGGCCGGCGTCGAACTGACCGAGCGCGGCGGCATCGCCATCGACGACTACATGCGCACCAACAAGCCGCACATCTATGCCATTGGCGACGTCACCGGCAAACTGCAGCTCGCCCACGTCGCCGAGGCCATGGGCGTCGTCGCGGCCGAGACCATCGGTGGCGCCGAGACACTCGCGCTGGGCGACTACCGGATGATGCCGCGCGCCACGTTCTGCCAGCCCCAGGTGGCCAGTTTCGGGCTCACCGAGGAGCAGGCCCGCGAGGAGGGCTATGACGTCAAGGTCGCCAAGTTCCCCTTCACCGCCAACGGCAAGGCCCACGGCATGGGCGACCCCAGCGGCTTCGTCAAGCTGATCGCCGACGCCAAGTACGGCGAGCTGATCGGCGGTCACCTGATCGGCCACGACGTGTCCGAGCTGCTGCCGGAGCTGACGCTGGCGCAGAAGTGGGACCTGACGTCCAATGAGCTGGCCCGCAATGTGCACACGCACCCGACCATGTCCGAGGCGCTGCAGGAGTGCTTCCACGGCTTGGCCGGCCACATGATCAACTTCTAATTGAGGGCGATCTGGATAGCCGGCATCGGCGGGCTGGCCATCGGCCACATCCTGTGGTTGGCGGGTATCTCGGCGGCGGTCGCGACCAACGACGTCGCCCAGTGGGTGCTGGTGGTGGCGGGGGTGTCGCTGGCGGTGGGCGCCTTGTCGGGACTGCTGGGCTGGAGGGCGTTTCGCGGCAAGAGCCTCACGGGCGAGATCTGGGCGGCATTTCTGTGGGGCCTGCCGATCTCACCGGTGCTGTTGTCGCTCATCGTGCTCGGCGTGACCTACCTGTAGCCCGCCTGTCGAGGCCGTAGCTGGCAGTCGCAGAATTCAGCTGTGACGTGGATCGACGTTTCCCCTCGGTATTCACTGGCGGCTTCCTAGACTGATCCGGTGGGGGAGAGCGCCGATCCTGGTCTGCTGCGGCAGTGGTGGCACCAGCGCGACGACTACCAGTGGCGTATCGACTTCCTGCGCAGCCGCGGGCTGCTGACCCCGCTGCGCTATGTCATCGCCGGGATCGGCGCCGTGATGGGCATTCTCGCGGCGATCAACGTCGTGGTCCCGCCCGCGGCCGACGGTGCGCTGTTCCGGATCGGCTGGGCCGTGACGGCGGTCGGGTCGCTGGCCTGGGCGGTGCGCTGGATGCTGCTGCGCTGGCCGTCCGCGCGCGAGTCGGCAGTGCTGGTGATCTACGTCGACGTGATCATGACGCTGTCGACGGTGTTGTTCGGCGACGCCAACCTGGCGATGTCGGGCATCCCGATCCTGCTGTGCGCCGGCGGGTATGTCGTGTTCTTCCACGGCCCGCGGCTGCATTTGGTGCACATCGGCTGGTGCCTGCTCTCGGTCGGGGCCATCGCGGTCTGGCTGGCTGCCAGCATGCCGGAGCACGGCCTGCAGGTGGCGGTGTCGCGGGCGGTCATCGCGCTGCTGGTGACCGTGTGCATCCTGCCTGCGCTGCAGTTCGGTTTCTGGTTGCTGCAGGACAGCTCCATGCAGTCGCTGACCGACCCGTTGACCGAGCTGACCAACCGGCGCGGCCTGACGGTGTCGATGAAACGACTGGATGCGCGCGTGGACGGAGACACGGACCTGTGCGCGTTCCTGATCGACGTCGACGGATTCAAGGTCGTCAACGACACGCACGGCCATGCCGTCGGCGACGAGGTGCTCATCCGCACCGCGCGCCGAATTCACGACAGCGTGCGCAGCGACGCGGTGGTCGTGCGGTGGGGCGGCGAAGAATTCCTCGTCGTCGACCGCATCCCGGCGGCCCAGGCGGCCGGGGTCGCCGAACGTATCCGGACGGCGGTCTCGGCACCGGCGCGACCGGTCGTCACGGCCAGCATCGGCCTGGCGACCTGCACCCGGCCCGGGTCAGACCTTGCTGAGGTGATCACCGCCGCCGACGTGGCCATGTACCGCGCCAAGGCCCGCGGCGGGGACCGGGTCGCCATCGCCGCCGACCTCTGTTGACCCGCTCAGGTGCCGGTGCACGAAGGCGAGGACGTCGTCGGCCTTGGCGAACCCGCCGAGGTGGCTCTCGTCGGGCATGAGCAGCAGTTCGACGTTCGGCAGATGCTCTGCGGCTGCCTGGGCGTCGGCCAGTCCGATGATCGAGTCGGCGTCCCCATGCCACCACTGCACGGGCACCGCGACGTCGGCCAACCGGAATCCCCAGTCGCGGCCGAACAACCGGGCGTCGTCGAGCAGGGCCTGGAACCGGCCGTTGGCGACGTGGACGATGTCGTCGATGAACATCGCCTCGATGTCAGGGTTCGCGAACACCTGCTTGTCGCCGTCGGGCATCGCCGACGACAACCCCTTGTAGGCCAGGTGTGCCAACGGGATGACCGGCGTCAGCAGGGACGCGGTGGCGGTGGCGAAAGGCCTGCGCATCACCGACATCAACGGCGCGAACCGGCGCGCCAGCGCGATGGCTCCGCTGCAGGTCGCATCGGGTCCGACCGACGGTGTGACACCCCCGAGCACCGCGACGGCGGCGACACGGTCGCGCAGCGCCGGCATACCCGCACACGCCAGCGCATACGGCCCGCCACCGGAGAGTCCGACCACGCCGAGCTTCTCGGCACCCAGCACGTCCGCGACGTGTGCCATGTCGGCGGCCCAGTCGCCGATGCGCTCGTACCGGTGCGGATCGCTCAGTCCGGAGCCGGCGCGTTCGAGGAGGACCACCCGCAGGCCGAGGCGTTCGGCCGCGCGGCGGCCGACGATCGGGAGCTGCCGGCGTCCGCCGGGTGTGCCGTGGAACCACAACACCAGCGGGCCCGACGGGTCCCCGAATTCGGCATAGCCGAGGCGGCGTCCGCCGGGAAGGAAGAACGTGCCCTCGGCCCGGGGCGGCTCACAGCGGGGAACGCCGGGCGGGTGACGCCACGGGTTGGCGACGGTCACCACTTCGTCGGCACTGACGGGATGCGGATCATGCACGGATGGTAACGCTGGGCGGGTGCTCAGTCCGGGAAGTCGAGGGGAACCTGCAGCGTCGTGATCGTCGCGGCCAGGCCGTCGTACTGGGCGGCCAGCATGCAGAACTCGATGAGCTGGGCACGGGTGTAGTGGCCGGCCAGCGCCCGCCAGGTCTGCGCGGACACCCCGCGGGTGACGACGAACTCGTCGGTCGCGGTGATCAGCACCCGCTCGCGCTCGGTCAGGCCCTCGGCGTCGGGACCCTCGAAGACCTTGGCCTGGAAGGCGGCGTCGAGTCCGCGGCTGCGGGCCAGGCGGCGGTGTTGCTGCAGTTCGTATTCGCAGTCACGCAGGTGGCCGACGCGCAGGATCACCGTCTCGGCGTCGCGGCGTGACAGCTTGCCGGCGTAGAGCAGGTAGGCCGACAGCGGCAGCCACACCGGGAACAGCAGGCGGTGCTGGCCCAACACATTCATCAGGCTGAACCGGGGGCGGCGGATGCCGCGGGCGCCGACCTTGGCGATGACCCAGTTGACCGGACCGAGTTCCTTGAAGCCGCCGGGCGGGATGCCGGCCGGTGACGGGCTCATGACGGCTTCACCAGGTACGGCGACACCGTCGAGCGGTGCTCGTCGATGTCGAGGGCGCGGCCGAGCGCGGGGAACGCGCGTTGCGGGCAGTCGTCGCGTTCGCACACCCGGCAGCCCGCACCGATCGGGGTCGCGTTGTCACCGCTCAGGTTCAAGCCCTCCGAGTAGACCAGCCGCTGGGCATGGCGCAGCTCGCAACCCAGGCCGATCGCGAACGTCTTGCCGGGCTGACCATAGCGCGACGCGCGCCGCTCCACGGTGCGCGCCACCCACATGTAGCTGCGCCCGTCGGGCATCTCGGCGATCTGCACCAGAATCTTGCCCGGGTTGGCGAACGTCTCGTAGACGTTCCACAGCGGGCACGTTCCGCCGCTGGAGGAGAAATGAAACCCGGTGGCGGACTGACGTTTCGACATGTTCCCCGCCCGGTCCACGCGGACGAACGAGAACGGCACGCCGCGCATGGACGGCCGCTGCAGCGTGGACAGTCGGTGGCAGATGGTCTCGTAGCTGATCGAGTAGTAGGCCGACAGGCGCTCGATGTCGTAGCGGAAGTTCTCGGCCACCTCGTGGAACTGGGCATATGGCAGCACCGTGGCCGCGGCGAAGTAGTTCGCCAATCCCTTGCGGGCCAGTTTGCGCGCCTCCTCGCCGGTGAACTTGCCTTCCTCCACGAGCCGGTCGATCAGGCCCCCGTACTCCAGGTAGGCCAGTTCGGCGGCCAGTCGTGTCACCGTCTGCCCGGCCGACAGGTGGGCGCTGACCTGCAGCCGCTTGGACATCGGGTCGTAGCGGTGCAGGACGCCTTCGCCGAGGTCGATGCGACGGATGATCGTCACCCCGTGCACGATGCGCAGCCGGTCGGCCAGGTCGCTGACCAGATCGCCGCGGTTGATCCGCATGCCGGTGGTGAGCTCCTCGGCGGCGGTGTCGAGGTCGTGCAGGTAGTTCTGTCGCTCGTAGAAGTAGTCGCGCACCTCCTCGTGGGGCATCGAGATGGAGCCCGACCCGGAACCGGACCCGGTGTCGTTGAAGCGGTCCTCGGTCGCCGCGGCCAGCCGGGTGGTCGTCAGCTGGTAGCGCCGGTGCAGGTTCACCATCGCCTTGGCCAGCGCAGGGTGGGCGGCGACCATGTCGGCGACCTCGGCAGGCTCGACGTCGGCGTCGAGGTCGCGGTCGAGCAGCACTTCGCGCAGCTCGGCGATCAGGCGGGTGTCGTCCTGGGAGGCGAAGAACGTCGCATCGACGCCGAACACCTCGGTGATCCGCAGCAGCACGGCCACCGTCAGCGGCCGCACGTCGTGCTCGATCTGGTTGAGGTAGCTGGGCGAGATGTCGAGCATCTGCGCCAGCGCCGCCTGGCTGAATCCGCGTTCGCTGCGGAGCTGCCGGACCCGGGCGCCGACGAACGTTTTAGGCACGTCAACCACCATAACAACGGTGCAAAGGAAATATTTGCAGTGTTGGCAAATGGCCGCGGTATGGCAGTATCGGGATCCGTGAGTACCACCGGGGATTCGGCCGTCCCGTCCGCGCCGACCGGACCGTCGTCGAAGCCGGCCGCCGGCTTGGCCAAGGTGATGATGCCGGTGCCGGATCCGCACCCCGACGTCTTCGACCAGAACTGGCCCCTGCGGGTCGCCGACATCGACCGCACCGGCCGGTTGCGGTTCGACGCCGCGACCCGGCACATCCAGGACGTCGGACAGGACCACCTGCGCCAGCTCGGTTTCGAAGAGACCCATCCGCTGTGGATCGTGCGCCGAACCATGATCGACCTGATCCGGCCGATCGAGTTCCAGGACACGTTGCGGCTGCGGCGGTGGTGTTCCGGGACGTCGAATCGGTGGTGTGAGATGCGGGTGCGCATCGACGGCCGCCGCGGCGGGCTCATGGAGTCAGAGGCATTCTGGATCAACATCAACCGGGAGACCCAGGGGCCGGCGCGCATCGCCGACGATTTCATCGAGGGCCTGCGCCGGACCACCACCGAGACGCGGTTGCGCTGGAAGGCATATCTGAGAGCGGGCAGCCGGGAGGACGCCAGCGAGATCCGCGAATACCCGGTGCGGGTCGCCGACATCGACCTGTTCGACCACATGAACAATTCCGTCTACTGGTCGGTGATCGAGGACCATCTCTTCGGCGCCCCGGAGCTGCTACGCGGACCCATCC
>Ga0310345_10002089_pt1 | contig 20749 bp, 21 predicted proteins | sample HC15DNA20500_MG_FD_204667 | JGI IMG/M metagenome (GOLD analysis project Ga0310345, IMG submission 204667) | Marine microbial communities from station ALOHA, North Pacific Subtropical Gyre - HC15-DNA-20-500_MG | ecosystem: Environmental > Aquatic > Marine > Oceanic | place: Pacific Ocean: North...
AATGCATCTTCGCTTAGCAGTTCTATTGGTTGGCCATTAAGCCATATTTTTCCATTGGTAGGTTTATCTAATCCTGCACACAAACCCAATAACGTTGTTTTACCACTACCCGAAGGGCCCACAATAGCTAACGTAGTTCCGGCTTCAATTGAAAAATTGATGTTTTCTAAAACAGACAGTTCTTTTCCCCCACTGTTATATATTTTATTTACTTGATGTAATTGTAATATATCTGCCATAATTTTTATTTAAATTGCTTAATTGAAGCTTTACAAAACAAATATTATCAGAAATTGCAAGTAATATAATTATGAATCAACATAAAATTAAATCATTTCAAGTGTATCTACTCATGAGTAACCTTACAAATAACAACTTTATGAAAATAATGGGTTTTTATATCGCAATGTGTGCTATACCACTAGCTATCGCTTGTAACCATTCCACAAAATCTTCAAAAAATGAAACAATAATAAGTAGTTCTAAATCTATTCAAGATTCAAGTAAAAAAATAGTATTTTTTGGGAATAGTCTTACTGCAGGGTATGGTTTAAATCCTGAGCAATCATTCCCTGCTATTATTCAACATAAGATTGATAGTTTACATTTAAACTGGCAAATTGTTAATGCCGGTGTTAGTGGTGAAACTACTACTGCGGGATTGGCTAGAATAGATTGGATACTTCAAAAACCACTTAACATTTTTGTATTGGAATTAGGTGGCAATGATGGTTTAAGAGGAATACCACTTGAAGTAACGGAACAAAATTTACAGGCTATAATTGATAGGGTTAAAGCAAAATATCCTTCTGCACGTATAGTTTTAACCGGCATGCAATTACCTCCGAATTTAGGCATTAACTACACGAAAGGTTTTGAAGCCATTTACCCAAAAATTGCACAAAAAAATAATATTTTGCTAATACCATTCTTATTGGAAGGAGTGGGTGGTAATCCTAGCTTAAATCAACCCGATGGCATTCATCCAAATGCAGTTGGAGCAAAAATTGTTGCAGACAATGTTTGGCGAGTCATACATCCATTGCTTTAAAATATGACATCATTAAAGATTCCACCAGTAATTAAACTTCAATACCAATTCTCGGTTCTTAACTATAAATGGAGCCGGCAAATAATTATCTGTATATACCAAAAATAAGTCTGATGCGGGCTTATAGCGCCATTGTAGTCTGCTGTTTATGTTCAAGTTATTTAGTTGGTTATTGTATTGTACATAAGTAGTAAAGTAAAAATTCTTAGTAAATGTTAAATCTATACGGGGTCCAACCAAATAAAAAGAAGTATTGCCCCATGGAGCAGGTAACTGCAAGTAGTTATAGCTGAAATTCATATTAATATTTACAAAGGGTTGAAACCTATAACCAATGGTTGAATTAATAGCCCAATGTTTACCATTTGCATAATAGCCTCCATAGCGAAATGATGATGAATAAGTAAACAGTTTTTGGGGTTGTGAATTTATATCAAATCCAACGGTGCTCCATTGATGTACAGTGCCTGTAATTAAAGAATCTTTCCCTGTATTGGTAGGATCAAATGCTTGTAACAGTTGCACAAAATCGTGAGCCGCAAAAAAATTAACACTAAATTTATTTCGAAAATTTAATAAATAAAGAAATGTATTTTCGTAATCTGTTCTTTGCAATTGCGTATTAAAGTAATATGAAAAATTAAATTGTGGTCCGTGAGTTAAAATGGATCCTCCATTAGGAAAGAAATATCGAATAAGTTGAGAATTAAAACGTATATAGTTGGAACGAGGTACATAGCCTGTTTCGGCTGAATAATTTTTGCCAACAAATTCATAAGCACCAATAATATTCCACTTACGACTATTATAATTAATATTAGCAGCTTGAGCCCAATCTTTTCCTGAAGCATCAGGACTAAAAGATTTTAATAACAACATTTTACCCGTCCATACATTATTAGGTGAAGCTAAATTATACTGCAAGCCAAAATTTCTATTGAAAGAAGTATAAATAGGTTTAGTAGTATCTTTCCCCGGATGATAATCAATTGCTGTTTTATCAACATAAATAAATCCAATACTGGAACGTTGAAATAGGCGTTTTTGTAAAGCTAATACTGCAAAATTTTCATTAGGCAAATAATTACTTGCCATTTGTTGCGTTTCCATGTCCATCACTCCAATACGCCAATCTTTATTAAGTTTTCCACTCAATCGAACTCCGGCATTAATGGGTGCATCTAAGCCAATCCTTCTGGAAAAAAATGGCTGAATATTCGTAATTCCAAAATCACCAAACAAGTCGTTATTCTCTAAAAAGAATTGTCGTTTTTCAGGATAGAATAACTCAAACCTACTTAAATTGGTTACTTGCTGATCTACTTCAACCTGCGAAAAATCGGGATGAAGGGTTAAATCCAAGTTCAATGCGGGAGTTATAGATATTTTTGCATCTAAACCAACTCGCTGGTTTACACTACCATTAGTGTTGTTGGTATAGTCTTTTTGCCAATTGGTTAATGCATAAGGAATCAGTGAAATATTTTTTTTATACAATGGCGGAGCCGAGTCCAAAACTAGCGTTCCTGTGTATGCTAAAGATGCAGTTGGGAATTGCCGGGGAATAGGTGTCCAACTAGACTTCTCGGCTGTTTTTAAATCATTTCTGCTAAAATTAATACCCCATTCTTTGATACCATTTTTGTATCGAATACTTTTAAAAGGAATGGCGGCTTCAAAAACCCAATAGTCATCATAATTTTTCACAACGGATACCCATTTGTTATCCCAATTTAAATCTACTTTTCCACCTTCATACATAGCACCATCCCATTCAGCACCTGCTGCATTGGCTCCAAAACTAAAGCCGTTGGTTTGATCATCAAATGGGTCTAAAAAGAAAATAAAATTATCATTTTTCACAAAATTAAAATCACGGTGCAGTGACTCAACCATTATATCCCTTTTTGCAGTATTATAACAAATAGCAAGCATATAAATATTGTGGTTATCATATAGCATGCGCACTTCGGTTTTAATTTTGGCTAAACTCGTATCCATGGGTAACACCATAAAAAAATGATTCGCTACAGGTGCCATTTGCCAAACTGCTTCATCCATTTTGCCATCTATTTTTATAGGGGTATGTATTTTATGCATTACATATTGAAAAGATGCATTCTTTTTTTGTGCAAAAGAATTATTTATAAAAATAATAAATAATATTATAAAGAAACAATATTTCATCATAGCAGTAGCAATGGCGCATTACCGAAGTTATGTTCTACACTTAAAAAATGGTAGATATGAAGAGAAAATAGAACGTTATTTGATATCTGTCAATTACCATTATTAGCCATTTAAGACATGAAGCTTAATAATACAAATGATGTATTTAATATTATAGTTTAAACTTATTAAGTACATTACAGTCGAAACATACCATTTCTGCAGTAGATGAAAATAAAATTAGCTTTAATAAGTTTAGTTGCTTTAATAATATTTAATGCCTGCAATAAGAAAACGGCAACAACAAACCCATCGAGCATTACAGATACTTTATATTTCCCCCCACAAAATACCACAGTATGGGAAACTGTTCCTGTTAACAATTTAGGATGGGATGCACAAGCTTTAAATGGGTTAGTACCCTATTTAAAAAGTAAACACACAAAAGCATTCATTATTTTAAAAAATGGGAAAATTGCTTTTGAGCAATACTTTGATAATTTTACTGTAGACAGTATTTGGTATTGGGCTTCTGCAGGTAAAACCATGACGGCTTTTTTGGTAGGCATTGCACAACAAGAAGGGTTACTGAATATTAATGATGTTTCCTCAAAATACCTGGGCACAGGATGGACATCAGCACCATCAGATAAAGAAAACAAAATAACCATCCGACATCAACTTACTATGACCACTGGATTAGATGATGGTGTACCCGATAATGATTGTACACTTGCATCGTGCTTAATTTATAAAGCAGATGCAGGTACACGATGGGCTTACCATACTGGCGCATATACACTTTTAGATCAGGTAATTGCAAACACATCGGGTATGTCTTTCAACAATTATTTTCAACAAAAAATTCGTAACCAAATTGGCATGACAGGAATATGGGTAAAAATTCCTAATTCAAACAATGTGTATTACAGCAATGCACGAAGTATGGCAAGATTTGGATTATTACTATTGAACAAAGGTAAATGGGGAACAATACCAATTTTAAACGATTCAACTTATTTTCAACAGCAAGTAAATACCTCTCAAAATTTAAACTTAAGTTATGGTTATTTAACTTGGTTAAATGGTAAAAGTAGTTGCATGGTACCTAAACTACAAACAGTATTTCAACAAGCACTTATACCCAATGCACCGGCTGATCTATATGCGGCATTAGGTAAAAATGATCAAAAAATTTACGTAGTACCCTCACAAAAACTAGTGGTGATAAGAATGGGCAATGCGGCTGATAGTTCACAACTTTCTGTTACTAGTTTTGATAATGAATTATGGGGAAAATTAAAAGATATTATGCATTTGTAAAATGAACAAAGAATGTATTTCATTATTTGAAAAAACGATAGTAAACTGAAATAGACCAATAAAAATAATTACTCAAATTTTCTTTTGTTGTTACGCCATCTAAAGTAATTAATGAGGGGTTAAGAGGAAAAGCAATTTGTGGATTTAGGGAAATTGTAAAGTGGGGCACATCATATATAATAGGCATGGAAACTCCTACATTCAACAATTGAAAGGCCGAAGCACTTTGCACCGTAATGGAGGTAGGAATGGGAGAACTATTTCCTGAGCCTGAACCTGAACCCTGCCCATTTCCACTTCCACCTTGTCCATTACCCGAACTGTTTATATCCCTTTTACTACTGTACCTACGAGTTGTATAGTAGGCATTATAATAATTTTGTGTACCCGCATTTAATTGTACCGTTGGGCTGATATTAATTTTATTTTGTACCAAATAAAAATCATGACTCAACTCTGTGCCTATGAAATAATCAGGCTGTGAAGCAAAACTCAACATTCCATCTACATACCAATTCAATACATTGCCGAAATGATGTCCTAAATAAGCATATCCGTAGCCTGAAATTTCAGACTCAACATTATAACTTTGGTCATTAAAAAAATATTTGTTTATCAAAGCGCCTGCATACCAATTATTAAAACTAGTGTTATAACCAAATGATAATGTATATAAATCAATTCGCTGTTGTGAAGAACTAGCTAAATAAGATAAAGATGCGGATGCAAAAAGTCCTGATTTATTGTAATAAGTTAAAGAAGCTGAAAAATAAGGCACAGCAACAGAATCTCTTCTACCCATAAAAACGATGTCACTTATATAAATTACACCTGCTTCAAGATAAGAATATTTTTGTTCATTTTTTTTTGAATTCAGAGACGAATCAGAGAGGCTGCCATTTTCCTGACTATATAGTGGATTATAAATCATCATTAACCCGATAATATAATATATGTTTAAATGTATTCGCATACAATTAGAATTATTACAATTAGGTAATTGTATTTTGCTACAATAATGGCTTTAAAAATATTTCTGATTAAAACAGCGCAAGCAATTGGCATAATTTATTGTAATAATGCCCCCCTAATAAATATTACATTATTGTCCACTTTGCATTGCGCTGAATAAATCTAACATCAGAGTGAATGGTAAATAGTAGATTAATTGAATCATCTATTTATTACTGTTCATGCCTTGCCTATTAGCTGCCGGCTTTGGAGGATTATTCTTACGCATATTCATATTGCGATACCGCTCAATTTCTTTATCCGTTATCAGCTTTCTTTGATTAAATCTGTTTTGATTAAGGTATCTATTTCCATCCATATCCATACACTCACCATTGCGTAATTGATACTTCTCCTGATTTGCCAATTGATACATACCATTGGGTTCAATGGTTGCACCATTTTTTAATCGTAATTGTTCCCTTAACTGAAGCATTTCCCCATTCTTTACCTGATACAATTTACCATCACGCATCATCAAATGGTCTTCAGAATGAATACGATCTCTTTTTTGAGTTTGATTGCTAAGTTGATCTTGTGTTTTGTCTTGTGTCCTGTCTTGAGTTTGAGTTTGAGCTCTTGCGGCACCAACTATCATTAATGCCGACATCATAATTAAAAGTATCTTTTTCATAAAATTTCATTTAAGGTGATTAAAAATTGATAAAATAAAGTTACCACGCGTACTAGTGGCCACAAATGATTTTAATCATAGTTTAAACCATTAAATAAGATAATTAATGAATAAATATTTTATTCAATTAAAAACAAAGCATTTATGAATTATTTTATTTTCAAACTGTATTATGCTATTATACAATAATTTAAATGGTAGCAAATTTTAGTAACTATTTTATTGACATGAAAAAAGTATTGCTAAACAAAGCAGGTATTTATTACTTTAATACATATACATGTAATAAAAATTCTGTAAAAAAATTTAACCCAAAAGAAAAAATGAATCGTATTTATTAAATGAGCAACAATTAAAAATTAAAACTATATATTATTTTACTATATAAAAGAGAAGAGGTACACTCAAATATTATTAACTTCGTTCAAATTGTAAGGCATGAAAATTATATTTTCAGTTATTCTCATCATCTTAATTGAAATGAGTTTTATAGTAGCACCAACTTCTGATAAGAATAGGTCTCCCCAAAAACAACCTTCTACTAATATAATCGTTTATACTACCGCAAAAGCTACACCTTATCGAATAACGGCGACCGATAGTTTAACTTTTCATCCAATGGGACAACCTGTTGAAACACAAGTTTGCGTTTTTGTTGACCCTAATAAAAAATTTCAAACAGTTATTGGATTTGGTGGAGCTATAACCGATGCTGCTGCTGAAACATTTTACCAATTACCTGTAATCACTCAAAAAGAATTATTAAATGCCTATTATAATCCGGTTAAAGGCATTGGCTATACTATGGTAAGAACCAATATCAATAGCTGCGATTTCAGTAGTAGTAGTTATACTTATGTTGCGGATAATGATAGTAACTTAACTACATTTTCTATTGCCCACGATCAACAATATAAAATGCCTCTTATAAAGGCTGCCGCAAAAACAAGTGGTCAACAATTACATTTATTTGTTTCCCCTTGGTCGCCTCCGGCATGGATGAAAGATAATAACAGCATGGTGGAAGGTGGACATTTAAAAAATAATTTTAGAAGTGCATGGGCTAACTATTATGTAAAATTTATTAAAGCATATGAAGCAAATGGTATTCATGTATGGGGATTAACCGTACAAAATGAACCAATGGCAAAACAAACCTGGGAATCATGCATTTATACAGCAGAAGCAGAAAGAGATTTTGTAAAAAATTTTTTAGGACCTACCTTACAACGGAATGGGCTTGCTGATAAAAAATTAATAATATGGGATCATAATCGAGATTTGCTTTATCAACGAGCAAGCACAGTTTTGGAAGATGAAGCAGCGGCCAAATATGTTTGGGGTGTGGGCTACCATTGGTATGAAACATGGACCGGTAGTGGAATGGAATTCTTAAATGTACAAAGAGTGCATGAAGCCTTCCCAAACAAAAATTTGATTTTTACAGAAGGCTGTAATGAAAAATTTGTTTTTGAAAAGCTGAATGATTGGAGTTTAGGCGAACGCTATGGTCACTCAATCATTAATGATTTTAATAATGGTACTGTTGCTTGGACAGATTGGAACATTTTACTCAATGAAAATGGCGGACCCAACCATGTAGGTAATTTTTGCTTTGCACCCATACATGCAGATACACTCACAGGCAAATTAATTTATACCAATAGTTTTTACTATATAGGTCAGTTTTCAAAATTTGTTCATCCAGGTGCTAAAAGAATTATTAGTTCATCAAATAGAGATCAATTAGAAACAACTGCATTTGAAAATACAGATGGAACTATAGCTGTAATAGTTATGAACCAATCAGATAAATCACAAGGTTATCATTTATGGATACATGGCAATGCTACTTCAATTAATAGTTTACCACATTCTATTGCTACCATTGTAATTCCTAAAAACAAACTAATTAATTAAAACTATGCATCATATTATTGACAACATTATTCTTAGTAGAAAATACATTCTTGCTATTTGTGAACCTTTAACAGTAGAGCAACTGAACACAACACCTAACGGATTCAACAACAATATAATTTGGAATTTAGGCCATTTAATTGCTGCCCAACAAGGTATTTGTTATATCCGCTCCATATTGAATCCAGTAGTGGATGCAACCATTACAGAATATTTTAAAAGTGGAAGCAAACCCAATAAAGATTTTACTATCGCTGAAATTGAAAGCATAAAAGAAACTTTTATTAGTTCATTAGAACAATTGAAAAAAGATATTGAAAAAAAAATATTTATCAATTATGAACCCTTCCAAACACGTTACGGAGTTACCATTAGCAATATAACTGAAGCTATACAATTTCTACCTTTTCATGAAGGTTTACATGCAGGCACCATTAATGCAATGAAAAGATTAGTAGCACTTCATTAATCAGATTTAACCGATTTGCATTAGCAAAAACTGCAATGATTATTATTCTTTATCCGATATTTAAATAAAAGCAGCGTTTTTTTTGCTTAATTATCTATTAAAAGGATAATACTATAGCATGAAACTAACGCTTTGTTTTCGGGTAGCGACAATTTTATTGTTAATCACAATTTCGTGCAGAAAAAAAATGTTAGTATGCACAGGGAATTGTACTGAAGTAATCGTTGCCGGATATGTGTATGACAAAGGTAAAAATACACCTATTGTCAATCAGCCAATTACTGTACAATTATACCGGAACCAATACTGTATTTTCTGCAGCAAATACAATTTAGGAAGTACCACAACCAACCAACAAGGTTATTTTAAATTACCAATAACTTTAGATACATTATTACTTAAAAACTATCATCTTGTTATTTCAACCCCACAACCTAATAATACCATTCAATATTGCGAACCTAATGGACCCGGCATTATTCCTCAAACCAATCAATATGCTTCTTATTCATTTTATACATTAGATACAAACCAACTAAATAACCTACAGTTTAACTTCTATTCTAAAACATTGCTTACCGTAGAGTTACATAGAAAGGGCAGCTATGCTAATAATACACCTTACATTGGAATTGAAACGACAATGGACGGCAAAACGTCTGTGTGGGGGCTTGATTTTAGGGCATCGAATATAGATACTGCCTTAACCTACCATACTGCAATTAATCACTTTACCAAATTAGTGATATCTTTTAAAAAAGACACATTAAGCTCCTTTCAATCAATTACAGATTCAGTTTATTGTACCTTAAATGGGGTTAATCATTTAACAATTACTTATTAATGATAATAAACTATTACTAAACAACTACATTAATCATTTTACCTTTCACAAAAATGAATTTTTTAACAGGTTTGCCTTCTATCCATTTTTGAACCGTTTCATTTTGCAATGTAATATGTTCAACTTCTGCTTGAGAAGCTTCCAACGAAATAGCAATAGTAGTGCGCAACTTCCCATTTACACTTACAGGATAGGCTTTTTCACTTTCTACTAAATATTGAGCATCCCATTTGGGAAAATTAGCTGCTACTACTGTTGTAGTATTTCCTAAAACATGCCACAATTCTTCAGCAACATGTGGTGCATAAGGGGCAAGTATTACTACCAAAGGCTCCAAAATAGCTTTATTATGCGTATTTAAATCGCTAAGTTCATTCACACAAACCATAAATGCAGCTACAGCAGTATTAAAAGAAAAGCGTTCAGTATCTTCTTCAATTTTTTTAATGGTTTTGTGTAAAATTTTTAACTGTTGAGGTGTAGGTTCATTTTCATTTACTAAAACAGTACCTTTTGTATCATCAAAAAACAGGCGCCATAATTTTTTAATGAAACGGTGTACGCCCTCAATACCTTTTGTATCCCAAGGTTTACTTTGTTCAACAGGGCCTAAGAACATTTCATACATGCGGAAAGTATCGGCACCATATTTAGCTACCAAATCATCGGGATTAACCGTATTAAATTTAGATTTAGACATTTTTTCTACCTCAACTCCACAGATATATTTCCCATCTTCTAAAATAAATTCTGCATTGGCATATTCACCATTGCGCCATTTTTTAAAGGCATTCAAATCAAGCACTACACCATCAACCATATTTACATCTACGTGTAGGGCATTAACCTGATACTGATGCCTAAGGTTTGCAGAAACAAAAGTATTAGTTCCTTGAATTCTATACACAAACCTACTACTACCTTGAATCATTCCCTGATTGACCAATTTTTTAAAGGGCTCATCGAAGCCAATATAACCCAAGTCGTATAGAACTTTAGTCCACATACGGCTATACAGCAAATGCCCCACGGCATGCTCTGTGCCACCTACATAAACATCTACTTGTCCCCAATAATCACTAATAGCTCTGTCGCAAAATGCGGCATCATTATGCGGATCCATATAACGCAAAAAATACCAACTGCTGCCTGCATAGCCGGGCATGGTATTGGTTTCCAAGTTTTGTTCAACCCATTCCGGAATATTCGCCAAGGGCCCTTCACCTTCCGGGCCGGGGCTATACGTTTTTACATCGGGTAATAAAACCGGCAAATCTTTATTGGATAACGGAACAGCATTTCCGTTAATCCACTTTATAGGGAATGGTTCCCCCCAGTAGCGTTGTCTGCTAAATGCTGCATCGCGCATTTTGTAATTTACCTTTCTTTTACCAATACCTAATTTTTCTAATTCTTTAATTACAACCTCCATAGCTTTACGCATAGGCATACCATTTAAAAAGCCACTGTTTTCTAAAACAGCATCTTTGGTTGGATTTGCCTCTTGCCGGTTAAAAGCAGCACCAATAATGTTGGTAATGGGTATATTAAAATGTTGTGCAAATTTAAAGTCTCGCTCATCGCCGCATGGTACGGCCATAATGGCTCCTGTACCATAACCGGCCAATACATATTCAGCTACCCAAATGGGTATACGTTTATTATTGAATGGATTAATTGCATAAGCACCTGTAAAGCATCCTGAAATTCGCTTCTCTGCTTGACGCTCTCTGTCACTTCGGCTTTTTACATAAGCAAGGTATTCATCTATAGCTTGTTTTTGTTCAGGTGTAGTAATGGTATGCACCAAAGCTAATTCCGGTGCAATTACCATAAAATCTACACCGAAAATAGTATCAGGGCGTGTGGTATATACTCTTAATTTTTCAGTTGAGCCTTCAATTTCAAAATCAATTTCAGCGCCACTACTTTTACCAATCCAATTAGTTTGCATTTCCTTCATAGCTTCACTAAACTCAACGGTCTCAAGTCCTTGCAACAATCTATCGGCATATTCAGTAATACGCAAATACCATTGGCGTAATTTCTTTTTTTCAACCGGATGTCCTCCCCTTTCACTAACCCCATTCACCACTTCATCATTTGCCAAAACGGTTCCCAAAGCAGGGCACCAGTTTACTTCACCATAACCACAATAAGCTAAGCGATATTGCATTAGTACGTTTTGCTGTTCACTTTCTGAAAAATTATTCCATTCGACAGCGGTAAAATGTAAATTATTATTGCCAGGGCATTCATGATGTTGATTGCCTTGCTTTGCAAACGCTGCAACCAATTCCTCAATTGGCCGGGCTTTCTGAAGATCTCTATCAAAAAAACTGTTAAATAATTCAAGAAAAATCCACTGAGTCCACTTATAATAAGCAGGATCACAAGTCTTTACTTCTCTTTCCCAATCAAAAGAAAAACCGATTTTATTTAGTTGACTGCGGAAATTTTGAATATTATTTTCGGTAGAAATAGCGGGATGAATACCATGTTCAATAGCATATTGTTCAGCCGGTAAACCAAATGCATCGTAACCCATAGGATGCAATACGTTAAAACCTTTTAGCCGCTTATAGCGTGCAAATATATCACTGGCAATATACCCCAAAGGATGCCCAACATGTAATCCGGCACCACTGGGGTAAGGAAACATATCTAACACATAAAACTTTGGCTTAGATGATTGGTTAGGTACCGCATACACACGGTTTTCATTCCAATATTGCTGCCATTTTTGTTCTAATTCCTTAAAATTATATTCCATCATACTAACTTGATATAAAAATCGTTATCGTTGCAAACTGGTGTTAAAACTTAAAATTACTGAACAGCTTTTCACAAAGCTTTTTCAAAAAAAAAATTGCGTTATTTTGCAACAAAACTTAATGTAATAGCGCAAATGTAAGGCATTGCCCATCATTTACATTATATTGAAATTTAAACTTATAATATGCAGCCAACAAAAAGTTCATCATTAAAAAAAAGTAAACCGAATTATATAAACAGCGTTGTAGGCGTTGCATTAGTATTATTGTTAATGGGTATCATGGGATGGGTATTTTTAAATTTTGAAAGAGCCGGAAATGCCTTAAAAGAAGATATTAAAGTTCAAATATTTTTACGCACCGCTAACAAGGATTCTATTAGCCAAATGCAGCAGTACATTGTAAGTCAGCCATTTGCTAAAAATGTAGAATATATTGATAAAGAAAAAGCCAAACAAATTTGGAATAAGGACAATAATGAGGATTGGGCAAAAATTTTAGATGCCAACCCCTTGCCGGAAAGTATTGATTTTTATGCCCGTGCTGCTTATGTAAATAAAGATAGCCTTAATAATATTTCTAACCATATTATGACGCTATTCGGCAATCAAATTACTGAAATTAAATATCCCGGCGAATTGGTAAATAATATTAACGAAAAAGCTACCCGCTTTGGCCTTGCCTTCTTGGTAATTTCATGCATATTGTGCATTATAGTAATATTTAGCATTGACAATACCATTAAACTGGCAATGTTTAGTAACCGATTTTTAATAAAAACCATGCAAATGGTGGGGGCTACTCGTGGTTTCATTGCACGGCCAATGGATATAAAAGCCGTTATTAATGGTCTTATTAGTGCCATTATTGCCATTATTCTTTTATATGGTATCATTAGCTGGATTGAAAATCAGGTGCCTCAACTAAAGGTTATTCACGATAATACCTTAAACTTTATTTTATTTGGGGGTATGATTTTGGTTGGTGTTGCCATTTCATTATTCAGTACACACAGAAGTGTAATAAAGTATCTTAAAATGAAATTAGACGATTTGTACTAACACAGAATCTTAAAAAATTAATATTTTAACACGTATAAATGCTTGGGTTTCTTATATTGCGTGCCTAACTGAATGAATAATACTACCATGAAAGATAAAAAAAATGCCACCGTAAAAGAAATGCCACCACTTTTTGGCAAAAAAAACTATCAATTAATGATAATTGGTGCCATTATTATTATAATTGGCATGTTTTTAATGAGTGGCGGAAAAAATGAAGATCCAAATAAATTTGATTATAATTTGGTGTATAGCACCACACGTGTAACCATTGCTCCCATTACAATTATTTTGGGCTTGATTATTGAAATTTTTGCCATCTTAAAAAGACCCTCTGCATAAAAAAATTCATTATAAAGTAAAAGCGATGTTTCGGCATCGCTTTTTTATTATTCATTTTTGTTATTAGTTAATCCGCATTTTAAAAATTATGAACCTAATACAAGCCATTATTGAAGGAGTAATTGAAGGAGTAACGGAATTTTTACCCGTTTCATCAACCGGGCACATGATTATTGCCAGCTCTGCCATGCATATTGAAAAAGATGCTTTTACCAAAATGTTTGAAATTGCCATTCAACTCGGGGCCATTTTATCGGTTGTAGTTTTATATTGGCGAAAATTTTTCGATTTTAGTCGCTGGCAGTTTTACGTTAAGTTAATTGTTGCAGTTATTCCCGCTTTAGTATTAGGTAAATTATTTTCCGACAAGATTGATATGTTACTGGAAAGCCCACTTACCGTAGGCATTACCCTTTTAGCTGGTGGAATTATTTTATTATTCATTGACAAATTTTTCAGCAATAACAATATTAGTAGCGATGAGAAAATAAGTTATCCCAAAGCATTCATTATTGGCATTTGGCAATGTTTAGCCATGATTCCGGGAGTAAGCAGAAGTGCTGCCAGCATTATTGGAGGAATGCAACAAAAATTAACCCGAAAACTGGCAGCAGAATTTTCTTTTTATTTAGCTGTACCTACAATGGCAGCTGCTACAGGTTATAAAATGTTGAAAACATGGAAAGAAAATCCCGAAGTAGTAACCAACGCTCAAAATTTAAAACTTTTAGCTATAGGTAATGTAGTGGCATTTGTGGTAGCCATGTTAGCCATTAAATTTTTTATCACTTACTTACAAAAGCATGGATTTAAATTATTTGGTTGGTACAGAATAATTGTGGGCATTATAGTTTTAGCATTAATTTACTCTGGCAACTTATAATTTTAGCTAAGTAGAATTTATACCTTGTAGCCTACTCATTTATTAAAATAAAGCAAAGGGTACATGCAAACAGCAACTAAAAAAATAATCAATGGTTGGGCTATGTACGATTGGGCAAACAGTGCCTACAATCTGGTTATTACCTCCACCATATTTCCTGCATACTATGATGCTATTACTACCCTTACTGATAAGGCAGGTAATATTATTAGCCATAAAGTTCGTTTTGCAGGCATTAAAATTGAAAGTGCCTCATTATACAATTATGCTTTAGCATTTGCCTATTTTGTCATTGCAATTATTTCACCCATTTTATCATCTATAGCCGACTATAAGGGTAACAAAAAAGCTTTTATGCAATTTTTTTGCTACTTAGGTTCTGTTGCCTGCTGTGCTTTATTTTGGTTTACTAAAAACACATTAAGCTTAGGCATCATTGCATGCATATTAGCTGCGATTGGCTATTGCGGAAGCTTAGTTTTTTACAATGCCTACTTACCTGAAATTGCTGCTGAAAATGACAGAGACGATGTAAGTGCCAAAGGTTTTGCCTACGGATATGTAGGCAGTGTTATTTTGCAAATTATTTGTTTTGTATTTGTATTAAAACCCGAATGGTTTGGCATAACAGATGCAGGATTTGCTCCGCGATTATCTTTTTTATTGGTAGGGCTTTGGTGGATGGGTTTTGCCCAAATAACTTTCACACGTTTACCCAAAAGCGCTGTGAATAAAAAACTGCAACAAAAACAAATCATATATCATGGTTTTAGCGAATTAAAAAAAGTTTGGAATCAAGCAAAACAGATGCCCGTACTTAAAACATTTTTATTGGCTTTTTTCTTTTATAGCATGGGGGTTCAAACAGTAATGTTGGCAGCCACTTTATTTGGTAGTCAGGTATTACAAATGGCTACTAGCAATTTAATTGCTTGTATACTTATCATTCAAATTGTAGCCATTGGAGGTGCTTATGTTATGGCTAAGCTTTCCGACAGATTCGGCAACTTTAAAATATTATTATTTGTAGTAATTATTTGGATAGCCGTTTGCGTTGCTGCTTATTTTATAACCACTGAATTAGAGTTTTATATTGTTGCCGGCGTAGTTGGCTTAGTAATGGGGGAATTCAATCATTGAGTCGTTCCACCTATTCCAAAATAATGCCCGAAACAAAAGACACTGCTTCATTTTTTAGTTTTTATGATGTAACGGAAAAGATTGCCATTGTTATTGGTATGTTTAGTTTTGGCTTTATTCAACAAATAACAGGCAACATGCGTAATTCAATTATTGCGTTAATGGTATTTTTTATTATTGGTATGTTACTATTACTCAATATTATTACAAAAAAAACAACCCCAAATGAAATTAAAGAAGTACCAATGGCAATATAATTACTGCTGTACCTTTGTTGTAGTATAAAACATTTTTTATGAAATTACATACCATAGAAACCGGAAATTTTAAGTTAGATGGTGGTGCGATGTTTGGTGTAGTACCCAAAACAATTTGGCAAAAATTAAATCCTTCCGATGAAAATAATCTTTGCAACTGGGCTATGCGTTGTTTATTAATTGAAGATGGAAATAAGTTGATTTTGGTTGACAATGGTATTGGTAATAAACAAGATGCAAAGTTTTTCTCGCATTACTATTTGAATGGAGATGCTAGTTTAGATAAATCTTTACACCAATTAGGATTTCACAAAAATGATATAACAGATGTATTTTTAACACATTTACATTTTGATCATTGTGGAGGAAGTATATCGTTAGAAAACGGCCAATTGGTTCCAACATTTAAAAATGCAACTTATTGGAGCAATGAAGCGCATTGGGAGTGGGCAATAAAACCGAATGCCAGAGAAAAAGCTTCTTTTTTAAAAGATAATATCCTACCCATCCAACAAAGTGGACAATTACAATTTATTCCAACAGGCAAAATAGATGAACCGGTTATAGCACCATTCCATAACAATATTTCAATTTTATTTGCCGACGGACATACCAATAAAATGATGCTGCCGCAAATAAAATATAAAGGCCATACCGTTGTATTCATGGCCGACTTATTACCATCTATTGCCCACATCCCTTTGCCTTATGTAATGTCCTATGATATGTTTCCATTAACTACCTTAAATGAAAAAGAATATTTTTTGAATAAAGCTCTGAAAGAAAATTATATATTATTTTTTGAACATGACGTTCAAAACGAATGTTGCAATTTAACCAATACCGAAAAAGGTATCCGTGATAATGAAACATTCCGACTTCGAGATCTGTAATTGTTCACCTTAATGAAATGCAATCATTGATGACAAAGGATGGCGTAAATTGCGGTATTGCATCATATCAACTTTTACGCTACCCACTACAATGGGGCTTTCAATACGCAATGGTATATGGTTGGCATCGTCTGATACCCAAACATTCATTTTCTCACCGCCTGTAAAAATGGTACCCTTTACTAATAGTGGTCTAAATTTTATAGCTCTAAATTTACCATATTTCGTTTTAATAACCTCTTTACCTAAATAACGAATATAAAGTGGGTAAACCTGGTTATCTAAAAACATATCGAAAGGAATTTTATCATCCACTCTATAGCTGTTAAAATCTAAATTACGTGCATAATAAATAGAGCTTAAAACATCTTGTATACAACTGGGCACTTTATATACTCCCTTTTCGGTTATGGCAGTATTGGTTTGTTGATTAAAAGTTACATTTTCATAAGTTTTGTATCCCCCTTCATCTACATTCCTTATAAATTTATAGGGTTGTAAACTAGCCGTATCAATATAAGACTCATAACGATCACGTACTTTAAAAATCCAGTCATAACTTGGGTTTGAGCTTCCGGTACCTACTACATGATAAACATCTTTATTATTTAATTTTTCAAGATAGGTAGTAAAATTGGCCGTTCCTGCATTGACATAAATACCAATTACGGAATAAAAAATGGTGTATGAAATGCTTTCGCCATGTTCAAATGCAAAGTTTCTAACACCACACAACTCCTCTCCGGCCCTAAGTGGGAAAGAGGCAGCCAGGGTAAATAACATTATTACAAGTTTCTTCATGCAGATTCCTCCTCGAAAATATTAAAATATAATTATTAATACTTATACAATTTTTTCAGTAAATAGTTGATACATTATTGTCTTATTTTTTCATTAGGCTGTTTTTTAAATAGCCGAATATTCAAAACCAATAATGCACCCACTATTGCCGGAATAACCCTATTCATTAACCAAATTGCAGTTGCCGCTAACAATATACCAATCATATTATTACTAACCATACCAAATAACTGCAAACTTATTATTCCACGAATGCCAACCTCGGCAATGGCAATTGTTGGAATAATGGCCAATACCAAAAAAAACAAAGCCGTTATAGCTGCCATTTGAAATATTGGTGCATGCACTCCACACAATTGCAACATTAAAACATACTGCACTAGGAAAATTACAAAACGAAAGCCAGAATATGTTAAAACTGTTGTTAATTTATGCCAATGCAAATGCGTGATGCTTTCAAAATAATATCTATATTTTTTAAAATAAGGTAATTGAACAAAATAGTGTGTAAACTGTGATAAACGATAATAAATTAATAACATAATTAGCGTAAATACCAATATAAGTAAATTGAAATATGTTAAAGAAATAGGCAAAATTTCAGTAACGATATGAAAAGCATGAGGCAATTGTTGCCATAAATATGCCACTGCAATAAGTCCTGCCAAAAAGGTAATGCATAGTTGACTTAAACTGGCAATAATATTTAAAATTAGCGAACGCACCCTATTTCCTTCTTGTGCATACATCATTCTACCTGCAAACTCACCAATGTTGTTTGGAGAGGCAATTGCCAATGCCTGACCCGTTAGTATGGCTTTATAGGCATGCCAAAAATTGGTTTTTTCAATTGTTTGCAATAAAATTTGCCATTTTTTTGCTTCAGTTGCCCAATTAATAAAAGTTAATAATATAATTACCGGTAAATTCCAATTATTTGTTCCGTTTAATGAATTAACCCATAATTGAAAAACCTCATTCAAATTGTTTTGCGACTGTATTTGATGATAAATAACAATGGCTAACCAAATGAACAATATTGGTCCGAGGAAATAATTGATAACTATTTTAAATTGCCTGCTCAGAACTATTTAATTTAGCACAAAGTAATAAAGTAATAAGTAAAAAATCATATTCAGTTGCTAATAGGCAAAGTACAAACTTATTTTACATTTTAGCATTTGAAGGTAATGACTCAATTCATTGATTAAAACAATCATGCAAACAAAAACTACTATTTTAGGCGTTGACCCCGGCTCACAACTAATGGGCTATGCCCTATTAGAAATACAAAATAATAAGCCGGCCCTTATTACTATGGATGTACTAAGTCTTACAAAGTATGATGACATATATGAACGCTTAGAAAAAATTCATACTAAAATCTGTACTCTTATTAGCAATTACCAACCTAAAATGTTTGCTATTGAAGCTCCTTTTTTTGGAAAGAATGTTCAAAGTATGCTAAAGCTGGGACGTGCACAGGGTGTTGCTATTGCCGCAGCCATGCAATACAAAATTCCAGTTACTGAATATTCACCAAAAAAAGTAAAACAATCAATTACCGGAAATGGAAATGCTAGTAAGGAACAAGTTTGGAGAATGTTGCAACAAATTTTACATATACAAGAAGTACCAAAATATTTAGATGCATCGGATGCTTTAAGTGTAGCATTATGCCACTATTATCAAACGCATAGTGTATTGGGACAAACACATCAAAAATTTAAAAACTGGGAGCATTACATTCAATTACAAGAAAAAAAAATACAAAAAAAATAGTGCACTTGTTGCAAATATGTTTAAATAAATTTTAATATATTTTGTTGCACTGTTTTTAATTCATCTTCACTTAGTTTTAGTTTATGCTCTAATAAATGAACATCATGCATACCATTCATTGGAATTAAATGTATGTGTGCATGAGGTACCTCAAAACCCAATGTTACTATATTTACCCTATTGCAGGGGTATGCTTTTTGAATAGCGTGAGCAATTGGTTGAGCGAAGGGCAGAATTTCTGCCAGATAATCAGTTGGCAGTTCAAATAATTTATCAGTTTCAATTTTAGGAATCACCAAGGTATGTCCCTTTGTGAATGGAAAAATGTCCAAAAAAGCATAAAACCGGTCGCTTTCTGCAATTTTATAAGAGGGTATTTCGCCGTTGATAATTTTAGAAAACAATGTCATACAATCGAATTTAAAATATTTGATTGAAGTTACAATACATTGGCAAAACTAAAAAAGCCTCGTTTAGTAAATTGTACACGAGGCTTTTAAACACATAAAATTATTAAATGGTAATATTCTCAACTTTAAATCTAATCATACCGGCCGGTGCCTGAATTTCAGCAATTTCACCAACTGATTTTCCTAGTAAACCTTTACCTATGGGTGAGCTAGCAGAAATTTTCCCTTCTTTTAAATTAGCTTCTTTCTCTCCTACAATTTGGTAGGTAAAAGTTTTTTTAGTAGCCATGTTAACAACAGTTACTTTAGTAAGCACTGCCACTCTACTAGTATCAATTGATTCAGGATCAACAATTTTTGAATTGGCAATTATCCCTTCCAGTTGTTTAATACGGGCCTCTAATAATCCTTGCGCTTCCTTAGCTGAATCGTATTCCGCATTTTCTTTTAAATCGCCTTTCTCGCGTGCCTCAGCAATGGCTCGGGCAGCCGCAGGTCTGTCAACTGATTTCATGCGTTGTAGTTCCTCACGCATTTTTTCAAAAGTTTCTTTTGTTACATATTCACTCATAGCCAACTTTTTTTAATAGACATAAAAAAAATACAACGCCACATAATAAATATGCAGCGTTGCGCAACTACAAAAATAAGCAATTTCATGAAAAAAAACTTTATTGAATGAAATTTTGCTGTTGATGTGATACAAACTTCAATAGTTGGTCAAATTCTTTAACATTCATTTTTTTAAGCGAAAGCCCAACTAAGTAATAGATTTGTTGTTATTGAATATTATGGAATCAATTATTGAGGTTCAAAGACTTACAAAACAATTTGGACATATTACGGTGGTTAATCATCTTTCATTTGAAGTACCCAAGGGGTCAATATTTGGGTTTTTAGGACAAAATGGTGCGGGTAAAAGCACCACTATTCGTATGCTAATGTCATTAATCACCCCTACTTCTGGGCAAATTCATTTTTTTGG
>Ga0310345_10002090_pt1 | contig 20738 bp, 22 predicted proteins | sample HC15DNA20500_MG_FD_204667 | JGI IMG/M metagenome (GOLD analysis project Ga0310345, IMG submission 204667) | Marine microbial communities from station ALOHA, North Pacific Subtropical Gyre - HC15-DNA-20-500_MG | ecosystem: Environmental > Aquatic > Marine > Oceanic | place: Pacific Ocean: North...
GCCGAGGCGCACGGCTTCCGCCGCGTCGGCCTGGTGGCGGTCGCCACCGTCGGCGGCTTCATCGCGCTGGGCTTCGTGATGATGATCCTCGCCACCCTGTTCTCCCTCGCGCCCCCGCCGGCCTGAGCCGGGCGGGGCGGCGCGCGAAAGGACCCGTTCGATGAGCAACGCCCCCTACGACGTCCACGAGGTCCGCCGCGACTTCCCGATCCTGTCGCGCACGGTCCACGGCAAGCCGCTGGTCTATCTCGACAACGGCGCCTCGGCCCAGAAGCCGCGCAAGGTGATCGAGGCGGTGACGCGGGCCTATTCCGAGGAATACGCCAACGTCCACCGCGGGCTGCACTTCCTCTCCAACCTCGCCACCGACCGCTACGAGGCGGTGCGCGAGGTGATCCGCGCCTTCCTCGGCGCGGCGCGGCCGGAGGAGATCCTGTTCACCACCGGCTCGACCATGGGGCTCAACCTCGTCAGCTACGCCTGGGCCGCGCCGCGGCTGCAGGCGGGGGACGAGATCGTGCTCTCGGTCATGGAGCATCACGCCAACATCGTCCCCTGGCACTTCCTGCGCGAGCGGCAGGGCGTGGTCCTGAAGTGGGTGGACTGCGCGCCCGACGGCTCGCTCGACCCGCAGGCGGTGATCGACGCGATCGGGCCGAAGACGAAGCTGGTGGCGATCACCCACATGTCGAACGTCACCGGCACGGTGGTCGACGTGAAGACGATCTGCGAGGCGGCGCGCGCGAAGGGCGTGGCGACGGTCATCGACGGCAGCCAGGCGGCGGTGCACATGCCGGTGAACGTCCGGGACCTGGGCTGCGACTTCTACGCGATCACCGGCCACAAGCTCTACGGCCCCTCGGCCTCGGGCGCGCTCTATGTCCGCTCCGAGCGCTATGCGCAGATGCGCCCCTTCATGGGCGGCGGCGACATGATCCGCGAGGTCGGGCGCGACGAGATCACCTACAACGACGCCCCCCACAAGTTCGAGGCCGGCACCCCCGGCATCGTGCAGATGATCGGCCTGGGGGCGGCGCTGGAATACATGACCGACCTCGGCATGGAAGCGATCGCGGCCCATGAGCACGACCTGCGGGATTACGCGCAGGCGCGGCTCTCGGGGCTGAACTGGCTGCAGATCCAGGGGACCGCGCCAGGCAAGGGGGCGATCTTCTCCTTCACGCTGGAGGGGGCGGGGCATCCGCACGACATCTCCACGGTCGTCGACCGCAAGGGGGTGGCGGTGCGGGCCGGGCACCATTGCGCGCAACCGCTGATGGAGCACCTGGGCGTCTCGGCCACCTGCCGGGCGTCCTTCGGCCTCTACAACACGCGCGAGGAGGTGGACGTTCTGGTGGACGCGCTGGAAACCTGCCACAAGTTGTTCTCGTGAAGGTTCGACGACAAACAGTTTGAAGGAGACGAGCCATGGTCTGCGTTCCTGCGCCGATCCCCGCGAAGGCCTCCTCGCGCCAGGGCGGCGGCGCCGCCTCCGCGACCGACGTCTTCAGCTTCTCCGGCGCCGACGGGGCCGAGGCGCTGACCCGCAACTGGTGGGCGCTGATGGCGCTGCCCTGGGCCGCGGTCTGGGCGGTGCAGTCGGAGATGATCGAGGAGACGCTGCGCCGCATGGGCCTCTGAGCGCCGAGGCGCGCCCTCGCGGACCCGTCCCCGAAACGCCCGGCCCCACGGCCGGGCGTTCTACGTTTCCCCACGCGCCGCCCGTCTGCGTCCGGGCGCGCCCCTCGCCGGAAACCCAAGCCCGCCCGCAGGGCGCCTGTGGGCCCGGGAGTCCGTGGGCGTCCGTCAAGCGCATCGCCGGCGGCCGCGCCGTCTCCCGGGCCCACAGGCGCCCTGCGGGCGGGCTTGGCTGCGGCGCGCGGGGAGGCGGGCGGGGCGCGGAAAGCGGGGAGGGGGGCCTGCGGGGGCCACGAAAAAGCGCGGCCCCCGGGGGGCCGCGCTGGTCGAGGTCGTCGGCCGCGCGGGGCGCGCGGCGCGGGGTCAGCCGTTGCGGCGGTTGTCGGTCAGGTGGTCGTGCATGTGCTGCAGGACCCGGCGGAAGGCCTGGACGTCGGACTCGGGCAGCCCCTCCATCGAGTCCGCGATCACCTTGCGGGTCAGCGGCATGATCGTGCCGATCGCCTCGGCGGCGGTGTCGGTGGGCACGATCTTCTTGGCGCGCTTGTCGGCCGGGTGCGGCTGCCGCTCGACCAGGCCGCGGGATTCGAGGCGATCCACGTAGCCGCACAGCGTCATCGGCTCGACGCCCATCCGCTCGGCGATCTCGGTCTGGCGGGCGCCGGCGGCGGCGACGGCATGGACCAGGGCGCGGGCCTCGCCGGTGGTCAACTCCAGCCCCGCGTCGTTCACCGCCTGCCCGAAGCTCACGCGCATCAGCCGCGCCACGTCCTGGAGCAGGAAGCCCAGGGAGCGGGTGTTGGGAATGACCTCGACGTTTCGGTCGGCGGAGCCGGGGCGGTCGGCGGAACCGGGCGAGGCCGCGGTCGCGCCATCGGCGATCCCGGCGGGCGCGTCGTGCAGGTCATCCTGCGCGAGGGCGCGGGTCGGAAGGGTCATGGCGGCTCCTGGTCCTGTATCGGTGGGCGCTAAGTTTAGAACGATTTGATCCGGGTGCAAGCCGACTTGCCACGGTTTCGCCCCGATTCACCCACTTGCGCGCGAGCGCGGCGTGACGGCCACGCGCCCCGCGGGCGCCCGGCGCGCATTCGGCCGCCGGAGCCCCCGCCGGCCCCCCGCGGGGCGATTCTCCGCCGCCCCCCGGCGCCGGCGTCGCGATTGACAGCACGGGCGCGAGCCGACACGGATAGGCTCCACCGCCCGCGTGACCCGCGCGCGGCGCGCGACCGCCGGCGACGCCTCGCCGGCTTCCCGCGCGCCGACCCGAAGCCGGCGCCGCGGTCGGACCGGATGACAGGGAGATTGCTTCGATGAAACCTGCACAGCTCGCCGCCGCGCTGGCCATGGGCGCCTCGGCGCTGGCGATGGCCGCCCCCGCCCTGGCCGAGGACGTCAAGATCGGCGTCCTGCTGGGCTACACCGGCCCGATCGAGTCCCTCACCCCCGGCATGGCCGACAGCGCCGAGCTGGCGATGACCGAGGTCAACAACGCCGGCGGCGTGGTCGACGGCGACATGCTGGTGCCGGTGCGCGCGGATTCGACCTGCATCGACGCCGCCGCCGCCTCCGCCGCGGCCGAGCGCCTGGTCACCGCCGAGGGCGCCAGGGCGATCATGGGCGCCGACTGCTCGGGCGTGACCATCGCCACGCTCAACAACGTGGCGGTGCCCAACGGCGTGGTCATGGTCTCGCCCTCGGCCACCTCGCCCGCGCTGAGCTCGATCGAGGACGGCGGCTTCTTCTTCCGCACCGCCCCCTCCGACGCCCGCCAGGGCGCGGTGCTGGCGCAGATCCTCGCCGACAAGGGCGTCGAGGAGATCGCGGTCACCTACACCAACAACGACTACGGCAAGGGCCTCGCCGACAGCTTCCAGGCGGCCTTCGAGGAGACCGGCGGCAAGGTCCTGCTCTCGGCCGCGCATGAGGACGGCAAGGCCGACTACTCGGCCGAGGTCGGCGCGCTGTCGGCGACGGGGGCCGAGTACCTGGCCGTCTTCGGCTACGCCGACCAGGGCGGCGTGGGCATCATCCGCGCCTCCGTCGACTCCGGCGCCTTCGAGAAGTTCGTGCTGGGCGACGGCATGTTCGCCGAGAGCCTGATCGAGGCGATCGGCGACGACCTGAACGGCACCATCGGTTCGGTGCCCTGGTCCGAGGGCGAGGGCGCCGACGCCTTCGTCGCCGCGGCCGAGGCCGCGGGCGTGGATCCCGACGGCTCGTTCCGCCGCGAATCCTACGACGCCGCCGCCCTGATCGCGCTGGCCATGCAGGCGGCGGGCTCCACCGACCCGAAGGTGTTCAAGGACAGCGTCCTCGACGTCGCCAACGCGCCGGGCGAGAAGATCCTGCCCGGCGAGCTCGCCAAGGCCCTGCAGATCCTCAAGGACGGCGGCGACGTCGACTATGTCGGCGCCACCAACGTCGAGCTGATCGGCCCGGGCGAGGCCGCCGGCACCTACCGCGAGTACGAGGTCAAGGACGGCGCCTACGAGACAGTCGGCTTCCGTTGACGCGCAAGGCATGATTAAAGCCCGGCCCGGCGCACCCGCGCCGGGCCGATGCATGTGAGGGGAGCCGCGCGTGATCCGCGTCGAGAACCTGGTGAAGAGCTTCGGGGGCCTGCGCGCCGTCCACGGCGCGAGCCTCGAGATCGCGCAGGGCGCGATCACCGGCCTGATCGGCCCCAACGGCGCGGGCAAGACGACGCTCTTCAACGTCATCGCCGGCGCCTACGCCCCCGACGAGGGCCGGGTGCTGCTGGACGGCGAGGAGATCACCGGCCTCTCCCCCCACCGCCTGTTCGAGAAGGGCCTCCTGCGCACCTTCCAGATCGCGCACGAGTTCTCGACCCTGACGGTGCGCGAGAACCTGATGACCGTCCCCCCCGCCCAGGACGGCGAGACCCTGTGGAACGCCTGGTTCAAGCCCTCGGCCGTGCGCGCGCGTGAGGCGCAGGTGCGCGAGAAGGCCGAGGACGTGATCGACTTCCTCCAGCTCGGCCACGTGGCGGACGAGCTCGCCGGCAACCTCTCGGGCGGGCAGAAGAAGCTGCTGGAGCTCGGCCGCACGATGATGACCGAGGCGCGGATCGTGTTCCTCGACGAGGTGGGCGCCGGCGTGAACCGCACGCTGCTCTATTCCATCGGCGAGGCGATCCAGCGCCTGAACCGGGAGCGCGGCTACACCTTCTGCATGATCGAGCACGACATGGAGTTCATCGGCCGCCTCTGCGACCCGGTGATCGTGATGGCGGAAGGAAAGGTGCTGACCGAGGGCTCCGTCGACGAGGTGAAGGCCGACGAGCGCGTCATCGAGGCCTATCTCGGCCGCGGCCTGAAGAACCGCCCCGCCCGCCGCCCTGCGCTCGTCCCGGGGGCGGACGCATGAGCGGCGAGGAGACCCTCTACCTCGTCTGGCACGCGGCGCCGGAGGCGGAGGTGGAGCTGGGCGAGGATCGCCACGCCCTCGCCCCCGGCCTGTTCATGGCGCGCTCGGCCCGCTCGCGCTCGACGCTCTATCACGCGGTGAAGCGGCAGCTGCCTGCGGACACGGCCCTGCTGGTGGCCGCGCTCGACGAGGCGCCGAAGTTCAAGGGCATGGCGGCGGGCGCGATGAAATGGGCGAGGGGCGGGGCATGAGCGTCCTGATCGGCGAGGCGATGACCGGCGGCTACGGCGCCGCCGACATCCTCCACGACTGCACCATCGCGGTCGACAAGGGCGAGATCGCGGTGATCGTGGGCCCCAACGGCGCGGGCAAGTCCACGGCGATGAAGGCGCTGTTCGGCATGCTGCCGCTGCGCCGGGGGCAGGTCCGGCTGCGCGACCGGGACATCACCGCGCTCTCCCCCCAGGACCGGGTCAAGGCCGGCATGGGCTTCGTCCCCCAGGTGCGCAACGTCTTCGCCTCGATGACCGTCGAGGAGAACCTGGAGATGGGCGCCTTCCTGCGCGAGGACGACGCGCGCGAGACCATGGAGATGGTCTATTCCCTGTTCCCGATCCTGCGCGAGAAGCGCCGCCAGCCCGCCGGCCAGCTCTCCGGCGGCCAGCGCCAGCAGGTGGCGGTGGGGCGCGCGCTGATGACGAGGCCGGAGGTCCTGATGCTCGACGAGCCGACCGCCGGCGTCTCGCCCATCGTGATGGACGAGCTCTTCGACAAGATCATCGAGATCGCCGCCGCCGGCATCGCCATCCTGATGGTCGAGCAGAACGCCCGCCAGGCCCTGAACATCGCCGACCGCGGCTATGTGCTCGCGCAGGGCCGCAACCATTTCACCGACACCGGGGAGGCGCTGATGGCCAATCCCGAGGTGCGCCGCTCGTTCCTCGGAGGCTGAGCCATGACCCTCGTCCGATCCGCCCTCGCCCTGCTGCTGCTCTCCGCCCCCGCCGCGGCCGAGAGCCTGCGCTGCGGCTTCGACCGGGTCTGCGACGCCGAAGGCTGCCGCTCGACCTCCTTCGAGCTGCGGCTCGACTGGGAGGGGGAGGACGGCCGCTTCACCGACGGCGCCGGCCGCTCCGGCGACGTGACCGTGGCCGAGATGGAGGCCTTCTGGCATTTCATCGAGATCATGGAGCGCGGCGACCTGGTCCTGACCTCGGTCGCCGAGGGCGGCGTCGCCGTCCACTCCAAGCACGCGCTGCTGGGGGGGAAGCTCGCCCCGACCCAGTACCACGGCGCCTGCCGCCGCTCAGGGGACTGAGATGGCGGCCGGCTCGATCCGCCCCCTGCGCGCCGCCGGTCCGGCCGCCGCGGTCCTCGCCCTGTGCGGCGGGGGGGCGGCCGCGCAGATGCTCGCTTCGCCGCGCTTCGTCTGCGAGTTCACCCGCATGTGCATGCCCGACCTCGACCGCTGCGCGCCCGCCGAGCTCTCGTTCGAGATCGAGATGCGCTACGGCGTCAGCGTGCCGCTGGTGCGCGGGCCGGAGGGCGAGCAGGCGGCGATGGCGCTGCCGGGCGACAGGGTGATGTCGCTGCTCGAGCCGCTGCCGGACGGCGGCCTGCGCACGACCACCTTCAGCTTCACGGGGCAGGCGGTGCACAGCCGGCACAGACTGGCGGGCGACCACCTGCTGCCGGCGCAATATCACGGCGTCTGCCGGGGGGAGGAGTGACGTCGTGGAGATCCTGAACGCCCTCGCGCTGTTCACCAACTTCGTGGGCCTGCCGGCGCTGGCCTATGGCTCGCAGCTGGCGCTGGGCGCGCTGGGGGTGACGCTGATCTATGCGGTGCTGCGCTTCACCTATTTCGCCCATGGCGACCTGATGGCCTTCGGGACCATGGTGGTGGTGCTGGCGACCTGGGGGCTGCAGGCGCTGGGGGTGGGGCTCGGGCCGCTGCCGACCGCGCTGCTGGCGCTGCCCGTGGGGATCGCTGCGGCCGCCGCGGCGACGCTGCTGAGCGACCGCTGGGTGTTTTCGTTCTATCGCCGGCAGCGGGCGAAGCCGGTGGTGTTCATGATCGCCTCGGTGGGCGTGATGTTCCTGTTCAACGGCGTCGTGCGCATCGTCATCGGCCCCGACGACCAGCGCTTCGCCGACGGGGAGCGGTTCCTGTTCACCGTCGGCGACTTCCGCGACTGGAGCGGGCTGGACGAGGGGATCGCCTTCCGCTCCACCCAGGCGCTGACCATCGTCGCCGCCGTCATCGCCATGGCCGCCCTGTTCTGGTTCCTGCAGCGCACCCGCATGGGCAAGGCGATGCGGGCCTATTCGGACGAGGAGGACCTGGCGCTGCTGTCGGGCGTCGACCCCGCGAAGGTGGTGCGCACCGCCTGGATCCTCGCCGCCGCGCTGGCGACGCTGGCGGGGGTGCTCTACGGGCTCGACAAGTCCTTCAAGCCCTTCACCTATTTCCAGCTGCTGCTGCCGATCTTCGCCTCGGCGATCCTGGGGGGCATCGGCAATCCGGTGGGGGCGGTGGTGGGGGCCTATATCGTCGCCTTCTCCGAGGTGATGGTGACCTACGCCTACCGCAAGTTCGCGGGCTACCTGCTGCCCGAGGGGGCGATGCCCGAGGGGCTGCTGCAGCTGCTGTCCACCGACTACAAGTTCGCGGTCAGCTTCGTGATCCTGGTGGTGGTGCTGCTGGCCCGACCGACCGGCATCTTCCGGGGGAAGGTGATATGAGCTGGCTTCAGGGCCCCGCGCGGGGGCCGCTCCTCTACCTCGTCATGGCGCTGCTGCTGGTCCTGGTGGGCGTGCTGCAGAGCTGGAACGTGGCGCTGGCGATCCTTTGCATGTGCCTCGTCTCGGCGGTGATGGCGCTGGGGGCGAACATCGCCTGGGGCTATGCGGGGCTGATGAACGTGGGCCTGATGGGCTTCGCGGCGTTGGGCGGGCTCGCCGTGGTGCTCGCAGCCCAGCCGCCGGTGCCCGAGGCCTGGGCGGCCGGCGGCCTGCGCCTGCTGGGCGCGGGCGCGGCGCTGGTCGTCTCGGTCGTCGCGATCGCCCTGGTGCGCGCCCGGCTGGCGAAGGGCCCGCTGCGGGCGCTGGCGACCGTCGTGCTGGTGGTCGCGGCCTATGCGCTGGTGCGCGTCCTCTTCGATCCCGCCACCGACGCGATCGAGGCGGTGGACCCCGCCGTCACCGGCTACCTGGGCGGCCTGGGCCTGCCCTCGGTCGCCGGCTGGGCGCTGGGCGGGGTGCTGGCGGCGGGGGCGGCCTGGCTGATCGGCAAGGTCTCGCTGGGCCTGCGCTCGGACTATTTCGCCATCGCCACGCTGGGCATCTCCGAGATCATCATCGCCGTCCTGAAGAACGAGGACTGGCTGGCCCGCGGGGTGAAGAACGTCACCGGCCTGCCGCGGCCCGCGCCCTACGAGGTCGACCTGCAGGCCTCCGCCGCCTTCGTGGAGCGCGCGCAGGCCTGGGGGCTGGACCCGGCCGAGGCCTCGGGCATCTTCGTGAAGCTGTGCTACGCCGCGCTCTTCGCCGCCGTGCTGGGGGTGCTGCTGTGGCTGGCGGAGCGGGCGCTGAACTCCCCCTGGGGGCGGATGATGCGCGCCATCCGCGACAACGAGGTCGCGGCCGAGGCGATGGGCAAGGACGTGGTCAAGCGCCGCCTGCAGACCTTCATCCTCGGCTCGGCCGTGGTGGGGATCGCGGGGGCGATGATGGTCTCCTTCGACGGGCAGTTCACGCCGGGGACCTACCAGCCGCTGCGCTTCACCTTCCTGGTGTGGGTGATGGTGATCGTGGGGGGCTCGGGCAACAACTGGGGCTCGGTGCTGGGCGGCTTCCTGATCTGGTTCGTCTGGATCGAGGCCGAGCCCGCCGGCCGCTGGCTGATGGACGCGCTCACCGCCTGGGCGCCCGAGGGCAACGCCTTCGCCGCCCACCTGCAGGAGGGGGCGGCCCACATGCGCATGATCTTCATGGGCCTGATCCTGCTGCTGGTCCTGCGCTTCGCGCCCCGCGGGCTGATGCCCGAGAAGATCCGACGCTGATCCGCCGCCGGGCCCGGGCCCGGCGGCGATTCCAACGCAGGCGACAACGTCCTTTCCCGCGCCGCCGGCCCACTCAGGGCCACGACCGACGCGAGGAAAGGACCCCCCGATGCCCTGCGACCCGCCCCTCCCCTCGGCGGCCCGTCCCGGCCACGACGCGCCCGAGGCGCATCTCGACGAGGGGGCCGCGCAGCTGACCCGCATCCTCGACGCCGCATGCCGCGGCTTCGCGGCGGGGGAGCCGCCGGCCGGGGTGGTCGCGGCGCTGGTCGCCGCCCTGCACGCCCTGCGCGCCGCCTGCCTGCCCGCGGTCTGGGCGCGGCTGGTCCCGCTGGCCCGGGCCCATCCGGTGCGCGGCTGCCTGCACCAGGATCCGCTGGTCCTGCGCGCCTTCGAGGCGCCGCAGGGCCATGCGGGCGACCCGGTGCTGCTGGACCTGCTCTATCGCCACCTCGCCGCGGCGCAGGCGGTGGCGGAGGCCTCCGCCCTCGGCCGGGGGATCTACGCCTGCACCTCCCGCTCCGCCTTCGCCCGCGCGGTGCAGGAGCGGCGCGAGCTGCTGGCCGCCCGGGTCGACGCCGCCGCCGCCGGCGCCCCGCGGGCCGAGGTGCTGGCGCTCGGCGCCGGCCACCTGCGCGAGGCGGAGCTCTCCCGCGCCCATGCCGCGCGGGAGCTCAAGCGCTGGACCGCGCTCGACCCCGATCCCGCCGCCGTCGAGACGATGCGCGCGCTGCATGCGGGGAGCGCGGTGATGCCGACGCTCGGCTCGGCGAAGGCGCTGGCCTCGGGGGGCTGCGACCTCGGCGCCTTCGACCTGATCTATTCGGCGGCGGTCTGCGACGAGCTTCCCGACCCCGCCGTCGCGGGGCTGGCGCGCCGGCTGCTGGGAATGCTGAAGCCGGGGGGCGAGCTGCTGCTCGCCGCCGCCTCCACCGAGGTCGCGGCCGACGCCTTCCTAGAGATCTTCATGGACTGGAGGCCGATCGCGCGGACCGAGCACGCGATGCGCCGCATCGCCGCCGCCGCGATCGAGCCGGGCCGCCATGAGGCGCGGGTGTTCTTCGCCGAGACCCGCTGCCTCGTCTATGCCTCGATCCGCCGGGTCGACGGCTGAGCGGGCGCCCGCCGCGTGCGGACAGGCGCGGCGGGGCGTCGGGGCGCAGGCGCGCCCCGGCCGGCCGGGCGGGGGCGACGATGGCGGCCGGCGCCCCCCGCCCGGCCGAACGCGAACCGCCGGCGAGCGGGGCTCGCCGGCGGTTGGAGGCGCGACCCCGAACGGGGGCGCTCACTCCTCGGGGGCGAGGCCCCATTTCACCGCGGTCTGCTGGAAGAACCCCTCCAGCTTCTTGATCTTGATCCAGTTGTTCACGTAGTTGATCCAGACCTGATCGGCCTGCGGCAGCAGCATCGCGATGGGCGAGGGCGCGCGCGGCTCTCCGACCTCGATCCGGGTCACGTTGGGGAATTTCTCCATCAGCGTGGCCCCCTCGATGTTCGAGGTCACGAAGACGTCGGCGCGCCCGGCCAGCACCTCCTGGTAGCCGCGGGCGGGCGCCTCGACGACCTTCACCGTGGCGTTAGGGAACCATTCCTTCACGTACTTCTCGAAGGTGGTGCCGAGCGTGGTGGCGACCGTCACCTCCGGCTTGTCGATGTCGGCCCAGTCCGAGAACCGGTCGGCCTTGTCCTGGGTGGTGAAGGGCAGGATCACCACGGTGAGGTAGCTGTCGGAATAGCCCGCCACCTTCATCCGCGCCGGGCTGATCGAGGCGGAGCCGGTCAGGTGGTACTTGCCCGCCACCACGCCGTTGACCAGGGTCTTCCAGTCGGTGGGCACGAACTCCAGCTCGACGCCCAGGTCGGCGGCCAGCGCCTCCATCACGTCGATGTCGTAGCCCTTGTAGCTGTTCGAGGCGGGATCCCGCACGCTCATCGGGTTCCAGTCGCCGGTGGTGCCCACCTTCAGCACGCCGCCGTTCAGCACGTCCTGAAGGGCGGACTGCGCCGCGGCGGGCAGGGCGCCCAGAGCCATCGTCAGCATCGCTGCGGCCGCGAGGCCCCGGCCGAGAAGTCGTCGCATCGCGCTCTCCGTTCCGCGCCGGTCGCACGCTCCCCCGCGGCGCCCGGCCAGTTGCTCCCGCGCGCCGCCGGACGGCCGCCCCGGGGGCGGGCGACGGGCGGGGCGCGGGAGCGACCATAACACTTCGTTCAGGCATGTCAGTCGCAAAGGCGCGGTCGGATGCCGCAGCGCCGGACGGGGCCGCGGGCCCGCGGGCGGGCCGCGATGCGGCGCCGAAGCCCGTTTCCCGGTTTGACATTCCGCCCTGCGCCCTCGCTGATGGCCGGGTCATGGAGACCTGGGTCCTGCTCGCGCTCGGCGCGGCCTTCCTACAGAACCTGCGCTTCGCGCTGCAGAAGCGGCTGGCCGGCGCCCTGGGCGCGGCCGGGGGCGCGGGCGCGCGCTTCGTCTTCGCCGCCCCCCTCGCGGCGCTGGGGCTGGCGGGGCTGTGCCTCGCACGCGGGGAGGGGCCGCCGGCGCCGACGCTCGCCTTCCTGGGCTTCTGCGTGGGCGGGGGGCTGGCGCAGATGGCGGCGACCCGGCTGATCGTGGGCCTCTTCGCGCATCGCAACTTCGCCGCCGCCATGGCCTACACCAAGACCGAGGCGCTGCAGACGGCGCTGTTCGGCGCCCTGCTGCTGGGCGACCGGCTGCCGCTCGCGGCCTGGGGGGCGATCGGGCTGGGCCTCTTCGGGGTGCTGATGATCTCGAGCCCGCCCGAGGGGCTCAGGCTGCGCGCCCTGCTGGACCGGCGGGCGCTGATCGGCATCGCCTCGGGCGGGCTCTTCGGCCTCTCGGCGGTGGCCTACCGGGGGGCGACGCTGGCGCTGCCCGAGGGGGACGCGGCGATGCGGGCGCTGACTGCGCTGGCGGTGGTGACCCTCCTGCAGGCGGCGTTGACCGCGGCGCAGCTCGAGATCGGGCGTCGGGGCGACATGGCCCGCCTGCTGCGCGCCTGGCGGCCGGGGATCGCGGTGGGGCTCGCGGGCGTGGGCGGCTCGCTGGGCTGGTTCTGCGCCTTCGCGCTGCGCGACGCGGCCTCGGTGCGGGTGGTGGGGCAGGTGGAGGTGGTGTTCACGCTGGCCGCCTCGATCCTGATGTTCGGCGAGCGGCCGGGGCGGCGCGAGCTCCTGGGCGTGCTGCTGGTCAGCCTCGCCATCGTCGCCCTGGTGCTGGCGACGCGCTGAGCGGGCCCGCCGCGCGCGCCGGCCGAGGCCCCGGGTCGCGCCCGGGGCGCCCTCGGGGCGGGCCGCGCGCGGGCCGGCGGGGGCTGCGCCCTCGCGGCGCGTCGTCACGACCGGCGGAGGGGCGCTCGGCGCGGGTTCCGCGGGCGGGGCGTTGCGGCTAGGCTCCGCCGCGCACGCCCCCGGGCCTGCGCGCGCCGCGAGGCGGCCGCGCCGGCCCCCTCCCGGAGGTCCCCATGCCCGCCTTCCGCCGTCTCCGGCCGTTTCCGGCCGCGTCGCTGGTCGCGCTCGTCGCCCTCCTGGCGCTGGCGGGATGCGGGGGCGGCGGGCAGGGCGGCGGGGCGTGGGGGTGGTACGTGGTCTCGCCCTGGACGGCGACGGGCCGCTCGAACCTGCTGTTCCTGATCGGGGGGCTCTGGGACACGATCCTGCTCTCGGCGACCGCCATGGCGATCTCGGTGCTGGTGGGGATCGCGGTGGCGCTGCCCGGCGTGGGGCGCAACCGCTGGGGGCGGCGCTTCAACGTCGTCTATGTCGAGGTGGTGCGCGCGATCCCGATCCTTGTGCTGATCCTGTGGGTCTACTACGGCCTGCCGGTGGTGGCCGGCGTCGCCATCAACGTGTTCTGGGCGGGCGTGCTGGCGCTGGCGCTCTCGGACTCGGCCTTCGAGGCGGAGATCTTCCGCGCCGGCATCCAGGCGATCCCCAAGGGCCAGACCGAGGCCGCGCAGTCCATGGGCCTGAACCGCTTCCAGACCATGCGCCTGGTGATCCTGCCCCAGGCGATCCGGCGGATCCTGCCGCCGCTCGCCAACCAGTTCGCCTACATGCTGAAGATGTCGGCCCTGGTCTCGGTCATCGGCATGCAGGAGCTGACGCGGCGCGCCAACGAGCTGGTGGTGACCGAGTATCGCCCGCTGGAGATCTACACCGTCCTGGTGCTGGAATACCTCGTCCTGATCCTGCTCGTCTCCCAGGCGGTGCGCTGGCTGGAGCGGCGGATGTCGCGCAGCGGGGACTACTGAGGCGCATGGGTCCGAGGCGATGAGACCGGCTCCGGGCGCCTCGCGGCTGGCGGGGACGGTGGCGCTGACCCAGCTGATCGGCTGGGGGTCGACCTATTCGATCCCCGCGGTGCTGGCCCGCCCGATGGCCGAGGACCTGGGCATGCCGCTGGCGGTCGCCTTCGGCGCCTCCTCGGCCTTCCTGCTGGCGATGGCCGGCATCTCCCCCTGGCTCGGCGCGGCGTTCGAGCGGCGGGGGGCGCGGCCGCTGCTGACGCTGGGCTCGCTGGTGCTGGCGGCGGGGCTGGCGCTGCTGGCGGCGGCGCCGAACCCGGCGGTCTATTTCCTCGCCTGGCTGACGATGGGGGCGGGGGGCGCGATGGCGCTCTCGAACGGGGCCAACGTGCTGCTGGCCGAGCGGCTGGGGACGGGCGCGCGGCGGGCGATATCGGCGGCGATGCTGGTCTCGGGGCTGGCCTCGACCTGCTCGTTCCCGATGATGCTGTGGCTGGAGCCGATGCTGGGCTGGCGGGGGACGCTCGCGGTCTATGCGCTGGCGAACCTCGCGGTCTGCGCGCCGCTGCACTGGTTCGTGCCGGGGCCCCGCCCGGCCCCCGCGCCGCCGCCCGCGCCTGCGCCGGTCGCCCCGCCGGGCGAGGGCGAGGCGCCGCCCGTGGCGCTCCCCGGCCCCGCGGTCGCCTCGGTCGAGCGGGCGCGCTTCGCCTGGCTTGCGCTCGCGATGTCGCTCGCCGGCATGATCTCCTGGGGCCTGGGCGTGGCGCTGCCCGAGACGCTGGCGGCGCTGGGGGCCGAGACCCGCACCGCGGTGATGCTGGCGGCGGTGGTGGGGGTGGCGCAGGTGGCGGCGCGGGCGGTCGATTTCGTGCTGCGCGCGCCGCTGCCGGCGCTCAGCCTCGCGATCCTCGCGGCCGGCGGCATGCCGGTCGCCTTCGCGACGCTGGGGCTGGGAGGGGGGAGCGTCGTCTCGGCCGTGGTCTTCGCCTCGATCTACGGGGCGGGGACGGGGCTTCTCTCCGTCTGCCGGGCGACGCTGCCGCTGGAGCTCTTCGACCCGCTCGCCTATGCGCGGATGGTCACGCGGCTGGCGCTGCCGATGAACCTCGCCTTCGCCGCGGCCGGCCCGCTCTTCGGCTGGCTGCTGAGCGCCTACGGCGCCGCGGGGCCGGTCACGGCGGGGTTCGTCGGCGCGCTGGGCGCGCTCGCGGCCCTGCTCAGGCTGCGGGCGCTGGCGCGCTGAGGGGCCCCCCTCAGAGCCCCATCAGGTCGTTGTAGGTCACGAAGACCATCAGCGAGATCACCAGCGCGAGACCGACGCCTGTCGCATATTCCGCCGCCTTCTCGCCCAGCGGGCGGCCGCGCAGGGCCTCGATGGCGTAGAACAGCAGGTGGCCGCCGTCGAGCACTGGGATCGGGAACAGGTTGATCATCCCGATCGAGGCCGAGATCATCGCGATCATCCCCAGGAACGCCACCACGCCCGCATCCGCCGCCTGGCCGGACAGCGAGGCGATCTTGATCGGCCCGCCGAGGCCGGAGCTGTCGGCCTCGCCCCCGATGATCGCGCCGACATAGGCGAAGGAGGAATAGATGATCTGCCAGGTGCGCACCGCGCCGATCTGCAGCGCCTCGAAGACGCCGGGCGTGGTCACCTCGGGGACGAGGCGCGGGATCGCGGTGACGCCGATCAGGGGCCGCATCTCGATGCCGCCGTCGGCGGTCGGGTAGGGCTGCATCTTGGCGGTCAGCACCGTCTCGCGCGGGCCGGTCCCGTCGTCGAGCACCATGGTCACCGGCTCGCCCCCGCCCGAGGCGATCACCCGGCGCTGCAGGTCGGCGAAGGCGCCGACGGGCTCCCCGTCGATCGACAGGATCCGGTCGCCGGGCTTGAAGCCGGCCTCCTCGGCGGGGCTGTCGGGGCTGACGGCGCCCACCACCGGCGGGATCGCGGCGGCGGTCTCCAGCTCCAGCACCTGGCCGTCGCGGCGCACGGTGACCGCGAAGCGCTCGCGTCCCGGCTGGGCGTCGGAGGCCTCGGCGAAGGCGCGGGAGATGTCGGAGAAGCTCGCGACCTCGGTCCCCTGCACCGAGAGCACCTCGTCGCCCGCCTGCAGCGGGTCGAGCCCGGAGGCGACCACGGGCGCGCTCTCGTCCACCGCGCCGATCACCGGGCGGTCGGAGCCGGTCCCGAGGCTCAGCGCCAGGCCCGCGTAGATCGCGATCGAGAGGATGAAGTTGAACCCGGGCCCCGCCGCCACCGCCAGCGCGCGCTTCCACAGCGCCGCCCCGGGGAAGGAGCGGGCCTTCTGCGCCTCGCTCATGTTCTCGAGCTCATGCAGGTCGGCGCGGGCCGAGGCCGCGTCCCCGTCGCCCAGGAACTTCACGTAGCCGCCCAGCGGCAGCACCGCGAGCCGCCAGCGGGTGCCGCGCTTGTCGGTCCAGTGGACCAGCTCCTTGCCGAAGCCGATCGAGAACACCTCGGCGTGGATCCCGCACCAGCGGGCGACGATGTAGTGGCCGTATTCGTGGATGAACACCACCACGCCCAGCACCACGAGGAACGAGGCGATGGCGAAGCCGACGCCGCCGACGCTCGACAGCAGGGAGAACGCGTCCATGGGACCTCCTGGGGGCGCGCGCGTCGGGCCGCGGGCGCGGATGAACAGCGGTCAATCTAAGCGAAGGCCGCCCCTTTTCCCAGACCGGAGGCGCGGATCCGGGCGGCGATGCGCTCCCCCGCCGCGGCGCGGGCGCGGGCGTCCATCGCGAAGACGTCGTCGAGCGATCCGGCCGGCGCGAAGGGCGAGAGGGCCGAGAGCACCTCCTCGACCACCTGGGCCATGCCGATGAAGGGCAGGCGGCGGTCCATGAACGCCTCCAGCGCCGCCTCCTTGGCCGCGTTCAGGGCGCAGCCGGCGAGGCCGCCGGCCTCCATCGCCTCGCGCGCGAGGCGCAGGGCGGGGAAGCGCTGCACGTCGGGGGCCCGGAACTCCAGCGCGCCGATGGCGGCGAGGTCGAGCCGCTCCACCGGCAGGGGGGCGCGGGCGGGGTGGTGGAAGGCGTGGCCGATGGCGTGGCGCATGTCGGGGGCGCCCATCTGGGCCAGAACCGCGCCGTCCACGTAGGCCACCATGGAATGCACGATGGACTGGGGATGCACCAGCACCTCGACCTGGTCGGGGCGCAGCGCGAAGAGATGCATCGCCTCGATCATCTCCAGCCCCTTGTTGAACATCGAGGCGCTGTCGATGGAGATCTTCGCCCCCATGTCCCAGTTGGGATGGGCGACGGCCTCCTCGGGCGTGGCGGCCGCGATCCGCTCGGCCGGCCAGTCGCGGAAGGGCCCGCCGGAGGCGGTCAGCAGGATCTTCTCCACCGCCGCCCGGTTGGGGCGGTCGAGGACCTGGAAGATGGCGTTGTGCTCGCTGTCGACGGGCAGAAGTTCGGCCCCGGCCTGGGCGGCCTCGTCCATGAACAGCGCGCCGGCGGAGACCAGGCATTCCTTGTTGGCGAGCGCCAGCGTGCGCCCCTGGCGCAGGGCGGCCAGCGTCGGCGCCAGCCCGGCCGAGCCGACGATGGCGGCCATGGTCCAGTCGGCGGGGCGGGCCGCGGCCTCGATCACCGCGCGCTCGCCTGCGGCGGGCTCGACGCCGGAGCCGGCGAGCGCTTCCTTGAGGTCCTCGTAGCGGGAGGGGTCGGCGGTGACGGCGACCTCGGCGCGGAATTCGCGGGCGGCCTCGGCCAGGCCTGCGATGTTGTCGCGCCCGGTCAGCGCCACGACCTGCGCGGCCTCCGGCCCCGCATGGCGCAGGATGTCGAGGGTCGAGCGGCCGATGGAGCCGGTGGCGCCCAGGATCGAGACGCGCCGCCCCGGCGGCGGCGCGGCGCAGGGCGAGGACGCGAGGCTCACCATATGAACACCGACTTGCCGCGCAGGAAGGTGAGGATCGCGGCGACCAGGGCGGCGGCCATCAGCCCGTCCATCCGGTCCAGCAGCCCGCCGTGGCCGGGGATCAGGTTGGAGCTGTCCTTCACCCCCGCCCGGCGCTTCAGCGAGCTTTCGGCGAGGTCGCCCCCCTGGCTGACCACCGCCATGACGCCGGAGACGATGGCGACCTCATGGATCAGCGTGCCGGTGGTGGCCGAGGAGAAGATCGCCCCGACCGCGGTGGCGCAGGCCATGCCGCCGCCGAGCCCCGCCCAGGTCTTGGAGGGGCTGACGCGGGGCCACAGCTTCGGCCCGCCGATGATGCGGCCGGCGAAATAGGCGCCGACGTCGGTGGCGACCACCACCAGCACCACCCACAGCACCGCCTCCCAGCCATAGAGGGGATCGTCGCGCAGGCCCACGAGGCCGGCGCAGGCGACGGCCACGTAGCCGCCCCCGATCACCGTCGCCCAGCGCGCCCAGGCGCCGTCGCGCCGGGTCAGCAGCAGGGCCGCGATCAGGCAGGCGGCGGTCACCGCGAGGCCGGAGCGGAAGAAGGCGCCCTGCGTGGCGAGGCTCGCCGCGACGCCGGCCGCGGCGATCGCCCAGCCGGCGCCGTCGAAGCGGCCGGCCGTCATTCGCCGCAGCTCCCAGCCCATGCCGCCCGCGCAGGCGGCGGCGAAGGCGGCCGCGATCCAGCCGCCCAGGCCGAGCGCGAGGGCCGCGAGCGCGGCCATCGCGACCCCTGCCAGGGTCCGGGCGCGAAGATCGGCGAAACTCCGCGCCTTGGGGGCGCCGGGGGCCATCGCGGTCAGCCGACCGCCCCGAACCGACGTTGCCTCGCGCCGAACGAGGCCAGCGCCTCGCCGAAGCGCTCGACCGAGAAGTCGGGCCAGTAGTCGTCCACGAAGGCGAATTCGGAATAGGCGGTCTGCCAGGGCAGGAAGTTGGAGGTGCGCATCTCCCCCGAGGTGCGGATCACCAGGTCCGGGTCCGGGAAGCCGTGGGTGGCGAGCCGGGATTCCAGCGCCGAGGCGTCCACGCAGGCCGGGTCCAGGCGGCCGGCGGCCACGTCCTCGGCCAGGCGCCGGGCGGCGGCGGCGATCTCGTCGCGGCCGCCGTAGTTGATGGCGATGGTCAGGTTGAGCTTGCCGTTCTCGGCCGTCTCCGCCTCGAGCCGGGCCATGGCGGCGGCGAGGTCGGGCGCGAGGCGCCCCCGCTCCCCGATGAAGCGCACCCGGGCGCCGCGGCGCTTCAGCTCGCGCCCCTCGCGGCGGATGTAGATGGCGAAGAGCTCCATCAGCCCGGTGACTTCCTCGGCCGAGCGCTTCCAGTTCTCGGTCGAGAAGGCGTAGAGGGTCAGCCACTCGACGCCCAGGTCGGGGGCGGCCTCGACGATGCGGCGCACGGTCTCCGCGCCGCGGCGGTGGCCGGCCAGGCGCGGCAGGCCGCGGGCCTTCGCCCAGCGGCCGTTGCCGTCCATGATGATCGCCACATGGCGCGGGCGGGCCCCTGCGCCGGCGGCGGGGGTCGCCGCGGCTCCCGTCTTGACCTCTTCGGCGGACTGCGCCGCCGTCAGGGGCGAGGAGTTGAACATATGCTGCTCCCGAAGGTGCGGTGCGCTCCGCACCCTGTCTTCATGTCCGGCCGTCCGTTACGTCCGCGTGACTCGCCCGGTCCTCGGGCGGATTGAAGGCCGGGAGGGGGCCGGCCGACGGCGCGGACGCTCAGACCTGCATGATCTCTTCCTGCTTGTGCTCCAGCGCCGCGTCGATCTTCTTGATCGCGGCGTCGGTCAGGCTCTGGATCTCGTCCGAGTAGAACTTGGCGTCGTCTTCGCTCAGCCCGTCCTTCTGGGCCTTCTTGACCATGTCCATGCCGTCGCGGCGCACGTTGCGCACGGCGACCTTGGCATGTTCGGCGTACTGGCCGGCGACCTTGGCGAGCTCGCGCCGCCGCTCCTCGTTCAGCTCGGGGATCGGCAGGCGGATCAGGGTGCCGTCGACCACCGGGTTCAGGCCCAGGCCGGAGGAGCGGATCGCCTTCTCGACCTTGCCGACCATCGCCTTGTCCCAGATCGCCAGCGTCAGCATCCGCGGCTCGGGCACGTTGATGGTGCCGACCTGGTTGAGGGGCGTGTCCACGCCGTAGGCGTCGACGGTGACCGGATCGAGCATCGAGGCCGTCGCGCGCCCGGTGCGCAGCGAGGCGTAGTCCTGCTTCAGCGAGGTCAGCGCCCCGTCCATCCGGCGTTCGAGGTCGTCGACGTCGATCTCGATCTCATCGCTCATGAGGCTGTCTCCTCGGCGCGCAGGGTTCCCGCCCCTGCGTCATGACTGCTCGACAATGGTGAATTTTCCGCGACCGCTCAAGACCTCGGCGAATCCGCCCGACTGGTGGAGCGAGAAGATGATCAGCGGCAGGTTGTTGTCGCGCGCCAGCGCGATGGCCGAAGCGTCCATCACCTTGAGGTTCTTGATCAGAACCTCGTCGTAGCTGATCCGGTCGTAGCGCTTGGCGTCGGGGGTGGTCTTGGGATCGGCGGTGTAGACGCCGTCGACCTGGGTGCCCTTCATGATCGCGCCGCAGTTCATCTCCATCGCGCGCAGCGTCGCGGCGGTGTCGGTGGTGAAATACGGGTTGCCGGTGCCGGCGGCGAAGATCACCACGCGGCCCTTCTCGAGGTGGCGGATGGCGCGCCTGCGGATGTAGGGCTCGCAGATCTGGTCCATCGGGATGGCCGAGATCACCCGGGTCTGCACGCCGAGTTCCTCGAGCGCCGACTGCATGCCGAGCGCGTTCATCACGGTCGCCAGCATGCCCATGTAGTCGGCCGAGGCCCGCTCCATCCCCTGGGCGGAGCCCTGCAGGCCGCGGAAGATGTTGCCGCCGCCGATCACCAGGCAAAGCTCGACGCCCAGGTCGTGGACCCGCTTCACCTCGGCGGCGATCCGCGCGACGGTGGGCGGGTGCAGGCCGAAGCTGGTGTCGCCCATCAGGGCTTCGCCGGATATCTTGAGGAGCACGCGCGGGTAGAGAAGCGGGGCGGGCGTGGGGGCGGCCTCGGTCATGCGCGGGAGTCTCCTGTCGGCGGGCGGCTGCAATCTGTCGGAAGGGGCCGTCCGGCGCAAGCGTCGCGGGTGCGGCGCGACGCCTCCGAGCGGGGGGAGGCGCCGCGTCGGAGGGCCCGCCCGGGGGGAGCGTCGGGCCCGCGGCGCAGGGCTGGCGGCGGGCCGGGGCCGGCCTCGCGAGGCGGGGCTCGCTTGGCCGGCCGCGCCCGGCGGGCGCGGGCGGGCTGGCGCCCGCAGGGGGGCGCTTCGGGAACCCACCAGAGAACAGGGCCGCGCCTGTCCTCCGCAGCCGTCCGTCGCTGAAGATGCCTGAGCGACTCTCCCGCCCCGGTCAAGGACAAGCCCGCCTTCGGCGGGTCGCTTCGCGATCCTTGACCGGGGCGGG
>Ga0310345_10002091_pt1 | contig 20736 bp, 23 predicted proteins | sample HC15DNA20500_MG_FD_204667 | JGI IMG/M metagenome (GOLD analysis project Ga0310345, IMG submission 204667) | Marine microbial communities from station ALOHA, North Pacific Subtropical Gyre - HC15-DNA-20-500_MG | ecosystem: Environmental > Aquatic > Marine > Oceanic | place: Pacific Ocean: North...
TTCCATCGGCTTTCGCACTGTGAAGGCGCAGCGCGATCAGAAATCGCGGACAAGGCGCATCATTGAGGCGGATCTTTGGGAAATCTCGGTGGTGACATTTCCAATGCTGCCCTCGGCGCGCGTCAACGCGGTCAAGGCGGGACGACTGCCGACCACGAGAGAATTCGAGCGTTGGCTCACGCGGGATGCGGGGCTGACGCGCGGGGAGGCCCGAGCGGTGATCGCCAAGGGTTTCTCCAGCCTTGCACGCGAGCGGGATGCCGGCAGGGCAACACCTGGAAGCCTGGTGACGAGAATGCGCCAGGCCACACGACAGATGCTCAAGGATAGCTGAACATGACAGTTGAGAACCAGATGCAGGCGCCTGAAACCAAATCGGGCGACAGCGAGATCGCGGGCGCTTTCGAGGACTTCATGGGCGCCTTCGAGGCGTTCAAGGAAACCAACGACCGCCGATTGAGGGAGATCGAGAAGCGCTCGGCCGATCCGATTACCGAGGAGAAGGTGGAGCGGATTTCCCGCGCGCTGGACGAACAGAAGAAGGCGCTCGACACGCTGACGCTGAAAAGGGCGCGGCCGGCGCTGGCGCGTGAAGGCGGCGGAACGGCCCAGTCGCTGGAGCACAAGGCGGCTTTCGAGGCCTATGTGCGCTCGGGCGATGAACGCAGCCTGCGCGAGATGGAAGCCAAGGCCATGTCCTATGCTTCCGCCCAGGATGGCGGCTATCTGGTGCCCGAAGAGACGGAAGCAGCCATTGGCAAGCGCCTTGCCGCACTCTCGCCGATCCGCTCGATTGCAAGCGTGCGGCAGGTTTCATCCGCCGTGCTGAAAAAGCCCTTTGCGATTACCGGCCCGGCAACGGGCTGGGTGGGCGAGACGGCTGCGCGGCCTGAAACTGCGGCAGGCACGCTTGACGAGTTGCAATTTCCGACAGCCGAGCTCTACGCCATGCCGGCTGCGACCGCGGCTCTACTGGAAGACAGCGTTGTCGATCTCGACCAGTGGATTGCTTCCGAGATCGAGACCGCCTTTGCCGAGCAGGAGGGCGCGGCTTTTATCAATGGCGATGGCGTGAACAAGCCGAAGGGCTTCCTGAATTACAGCCAGATGCAGGATGATGGCTGGCTGTGGGGTTCAATCGGCTATCGCGCGACCGGTGTCGATGGTGGTCTTCCGGCGAGCGATCCGTCGGATGCGCTGGTGGATCTCGTCTATTCGCTGAAATCCGGCTACCGCCAGAGTGCAAACTGGGTGATGAACCGCAAGACGCAGGCAGCACTTCGCAAGATCAAGGACGCTGACGGCAACTATATGTGGCAGCCGCCCGCGACACCCGGCAGCCGTGCCATGCTGATGGGCTTCCCCGTGGTGGAAGCCGAGGACATGCCTGACATTGAAAGCGCTTCAACGCCGATTGCCTTCGGTGATTTCGGCCGCGGCTATCTGGTGGTGGACCGCACCGGCGTGCGTGTGCTGCGCGATCCATATTCCGCCAAGCCCTATGTCCTCTTCTACACGACCAAGCGTGTGGGCGGCGGCGTGCAGGACTTCGAGGCCATCAAGCTGATGAAGTGCTCGGTCAGCTAGTCCAGGAGGGCAACAGAAACCCACAAGCGGCTCCGAATTTCGGGGCCGCTTTTCTTTTGGCCACCTGACAGGAAAAGGAGAGCGCATGACGTTGTTCAGGACCGTGGCACCGGCGGTGGAGCCGGTGACGCTGAGCGAGGCGCGGGCGCATATGCGCCTGGACCATGACAGCGAAGGCGAGCTTATCGCCGGTCTCATCCGCGCGGCGCGTGAGGAGGTGGAGCGGTCAACCGGCCTGGCGCTGATCGAGCAGAGCTGGCGTCTGGTGCTCGATGCGTGGCCGCAGGACGAGCCGGTTCTGCTGAAAAAGGGGCCGGTGCGCGCCATCCATGGTGTGACGGTCTATGGCCGGGAAGGCGAGGCGCAGGCGATGGCGGCCGAAAAACTGGTGGCCGACACCAATTCAACGCCTGCGCGGCTTTTCCTGACGAAGCGTCCAAGGCCGGACGTGATGATGAACGGCATCGAGATCGACTTCTCGGCCGGTTTCGGTGAGAGCGGTGCGGATGTGCCGGATCTTCTAAAGCGCGCGATCCTGCTTCTGGTGGCGCATTGGTACGAGTTTCGCGGTGCCGTCAGCGCTGACCAGCAGCCGGTATCGCTGCCCGAAAGCTACAGGCAGTTGATCGTCGGCTTTCGCGAGGTGCGGCTATGACGGGACTTACCTTCTTGGACCCCGGCATGCTGCGCCACGAGGTGATGCTGCAGGAAGCCACGGCTATTCCCGATGGCGCGGGCGGGCACGACGAGGAATGGCGTGAGATCGCCACGCTTTTCGCCCTGATCGAGCCCATCAGAAGCCGTTCGTATTTTGTAGCAGGTCAGCGCCATGAGGCGGTGACGCATAAGGTGACGCTCCGCCATCGCCATGACGTGAAAAGTGGCATGCGCTTTCTGCGGCTGGGTCGTGCCTTGGTGATTTCCAATCTGCATGATCCCGATGAGACCGGGCGCTATCTCGTGGCTGATGTGCGGGAGGAGGGGCGATGAAACTGGCGGTCAAGCCCGGGGCGGATGCACTTTTACGAGGCCTGCGTCGTCTCCTCCACAGCCTTGCCGAAGAGGTCGAAGCGCACCGAACCGCCCCAAATGAGCAGGAGGCGCGTAATGGCGAGCCCGTTGCTTGAGCTGCAAGGTGCGGTCTTTTCAGCGCTTTCGCAGGATGCGCAGCTGACGGGTCTGATCGGGCCGGGAAAGCTGCATGACCTGACGCCCGCAGAACTGGCTTTTCCCTATATCACCTTCGGTCGCGTGACGCGCCATGACTGGAGCACGGCAAGTGAAGAAGGGGCGGAGATATTCTTCAGCCTGCATGTCTGGTCGCGCAAGCGCGGCAAGGCGGAAGCGCTGGAGATCATGGAGCGCGTGACAGCAATTCTCCACGACCGGCCCTTGGCGCTGGCGGAACACCACCTGATCAACCTGCGGGTCGAGCAGGAAACACTGAGCTTCAATCCCGAACTCGACGCCTTTCACGGCAGCTTGCGCCTGCGCGCCGTGGTCGAGAACGCCGCTGGCTGAGCGGCAGAAAATCATCCCATTTAAGGAGAGACCCAATGGTCGCGGTGAAGGGCAATGACCTGATCCTGAAGCTCGACGAGGACGGGCTTGGCAATTTTACGAGCGTGGCAGGAATGCGCGCCCGCCGCATCGCGTTCAACGCGGAAACTGTGGATGTGACGGATGCGGATTCCGCCGGGCGCTGGCGCGAGCTTCTGGCGGGAAGCGGCGTGCAGCGTGCTTCGATCAACGGATCGGGAATCTTTAAGGATGCCGCTTCTGACGCAGCCGTGCGCGCGCGCTTCTTTGCGGGCGAAATCGCACAGTGGCAATTCGGTATTCCCGGCTTTGGCACGGTGTCGGGGCCTTTCCAGGTGACTGCGCTGGAATATGCGGGGAACCACGACGGGGAGGTGAGCTTCGAGATGGCGCTGGAATCGGCAGGCGCAATCAGCTTTACGAGCGTCCCATGATGGCCAACAGACAACGCGGCGAGGTGGCCGCAATACTGAATGGCCGCGAAATGCGGCTCTGCCTGACGCTGGGCGCGCTGGCGGAACTGGAAGAGGCGCTTGGAGCGGATGATCTCGGGCAGCTCATCGCGAAATTCTCCGCCGGTCACATGAAGGCGGACGAGCTGACCGCCGTCATTGCCGCCGGCCTGCGCGGTGCGGGTAACGACGTCTCGTTGGACGAGGTGCGCCAGATGCAATGCGAGGGTGGCGTGGGTGGCATGGTGAAGCTTGCCGCGGACCTGCTCGCCGCCACCTTCGGCAACGGAGCGGATGCTGCTTGATGGAGGAGGGAAAGCGGGAGAAAGGCCTGTTGCCCTGGCGCGCGCTGATGCGCTTTGGGCTCGGCGTCCTGCGCCTGCCACCGGATACATTCTGGGCGCTAAGCCTGCCTGAACTGGCGGTGATGCTGGCACCGTTTACCGATCCGGCCGAGCGACCGGACCGCGCCTGGTTGCATGAGTTGATGCGGCAGTTTCCCGATCATTTGCACAAGGAGAAGCGCGATGGCTGAAGCCGTAAGGGTGCCCATCATTGCGGAGACGAAGCCTTTCGAGGATGCGCTTGAGAACCTGAAGAACCTTTCGGCGAGTTTTGGGGCAGAACTGACCGGCGCGCTGAAAGGTGCGGCGGTGAGCGGGCGCAGTCTGGATGACGTGTTGCGGCGCGTGGGCATGAACCTTGCCGGGCGCGCACTGAATGCGGGCCTGCAGCCATTGCAGGGGCTCGTCTCCGCATTTGCAGCGCAGATGACCGGTGCGTTGGGCAGCATCATCCCCTTTGCAAAAGGTGGCGTCGTGAATGCGCCAACCTTCTTTCCTCATGGCGGGGCCATGGGTGTGATGGGCGAGGCCGGTGCGGAAGCCGTGCTTCCATTGGCGCGTGGGCCGGATGGCCGGTTGGGCGTGGCGCAGGGCAGCGGCGGTGGCGGCATCAACATCACCTTCAATGTCACCACGCCGGATGCGCAATCCTTCGCCAAGTCCGAGGGACAGATTTCGACAATGCTCGCCCGTGCCGTTGCGCGTGGCGCGCGCTTTGGCTGAGGTGGATGATGCAGGCCTTTCACGATGTGAGTTTTCCGCTCTCGATCGCCTTTGGCGCAAGCGGTGGGCCGGAGCGACGCAACGAGATCATCCAGCTGAGTTCCGGTGCCGAGAAACGCAACGCCCGGATGGCACATTCGCGCCGCCGCTATGATGCTGGTGCGGGTATCCGCTCGCTGGATGATCTTTATGAAGTTATAGCGTTTTTCGAAGCCAGGCGCGGTTCGCTCCACGCCTTTCGCTTTCGCGATCCCTTCGACATGAAGTCTTGCGCGCACGGAGCAACGCCAACCTCAAGTGATCAGGTGATCGGCACCGGCAATGGCAGCCAGAACCGGTTCGGCCTGACCAAAACCTATGGCGAGGGTGGCGATGCCTACAAGCGCGAGATTACCCGTCCAGTGGCCAGCACCGTGCGAGTGGCGGTAAATGGAAGCGAAGTCCAGCCTTCTGCTGACTTCTCGGTGGATGCAGCAACGGGCGAGGTGGTGTTCGCCAGCCATGCCGTTCCCGCCAATGGTGCGGTGATTACGGCAGGCTACGTGTTCGACGTACCGGTGCGCTTCGACACCGAGCAGTTGAATGCCAGCATCACGAGTTTTCAGGCCGGGCAGATCCCGTCAATCCCGCTGGTGGAAGTGCGCTCATGAGTGGGTTCGAGGCACATCTGGCGGCAGATGTGACGACATTGTGCCATTGCTGGCGCGTGAGCCTGCGCGACGGAACGGTGATGGGATTCACCGATCATGATCGCAAGCTTGAATTCGCCGGCACGAGCTTTGAACCGGAAAGCGGGCTGACGGCAAGCGAGGCGCGGGCGAGCCTGGGGCTGACAAGTGATGTTGTGGATGTGAGTGGAGCGCTCAGTGCCGCGCATATCACTGAGGCTGACATTGCCAATGGCCGCTATGACGGTGCAAGTGTCGAAACCTATCTGGTGAACTGGCAGGCAGTAAGTGAACGTCAGCTCTTGCGCAAAGCCATGATCGGCCGGATCACGCGCAAGGATGGTCAGTTCACGGCGGAACTGGAAGGGCTTCAGGCAGAGCTGGACCAGACCGCGGGGCGCACCGTGCGACGCTTGTGTAACGCGGAACTGGGAGATGCACGCTGTCGTTTCGCCCTGGGAGCAAGCCACAAGGGCGGTGGTTCGCTGACCCAGATGAAGGGCGACACGGCCATTGTCACAGGCCTTGGCGGCCATGGGGATGGTTGGTTCACTGGCGGGATCGTAACCTGGACAAGTGGTGCAGCAGCCGGGCGACGTGAACGCGTCGAGTTGCACCGCAGAAACGGGGATCAGTTCGAGTTGAAACTCTGGCGCGAGACGGCAGCCCCTGTCGCCGCAGGAGACAGTTTCACGGTGACGGCGGGATGCGACAAGCATTTTTCGACCTGCCGCGACAAATTCTCCAACGCCCGCAATTTTCAGGGGTTTCCACATCTGCCGGGCAATGACGCGGCATATGGCTATGCGACGGAGGCTGAAGAGCACGATGGAAGGCCGCTAGTGTTATGACGGCACTTCGCAGCACCGAGGCGCGGAGGCATGTCTGTCGAGCGGCCATGACATGGCTCGAAACACCCTATCGCCATCAGGCCAGCAGGAAAGGCGTCGGCTGCGACTGCCTTGGCCTGGTGCGCGGTGTGTGGCGCGAAGTGGTGGGCCCGGAGCCGGAAAGTGCAGGTGCCTATGCAATGGATTGGGCAGAAGCCTCCGGCGGCGAAGCGCTGCTTGAGGCCGCGCAGCGGCATTTCATCTGCGCGAACGGCAAGCCGGAGGCCGGCCAACTCGTCCTGTTTCGCTGGCGCGCGCATCTGCCCGCAAAACATGCCGGGATCATGGTCGGCGAGCGCAATTTCATCCATGCCTATGAGCGCGCCGGTGTGGTGATCTCCAGCCTCGTGCCGCAATGGCGTCGGCGCATAGCCGGTGTTTTCGATTTTCCAACAGGCGGATAGTCAAAATGGCAGTGATAGTCTTGCAGGCCGCCGGGGCGTTTCTCGGCGGCATTTTCGGTTCTGCCGGTGCCGCGATCGGATCGGCCGCCGGTGCGCTTGCCGGTTATGCCATCGACCGCTCGCTGATTGAGAGCACCAAGCATTATGAAGGTCCGAAGCTGGGCGCGGCGCGCCCCTTCAGTGCCGAAGAAGGAGCACCGCTGCCGCGCATTTATGGCACGGCCAGGATCGGCGGCACCATGATATGGGCCACGCGCTTCGAGGAGACGGCAACCACCACACGTCAGGGCTCGAAGGGAGGGGGGCCGAAGACGACGACATATTCCTATTTCGCAAATGTTGCCTTTGCTCTTTGCGAAGGAGAGATCGCGGGCGTTCGTCGCATCTGGGCCGATGGTCGCGAACTTGACCGAGACAAGGTGGAGATGCGGGTCTATCGCGGAACTGCCGATCAGCAGCCCGACCCCCTGATCGAGGCAAAGCAGGGCGGGGGCAATGCTCCGGCATATCGCGGCACGGCTTATGTCGTGTTCGAGCGGTTGCCTATCGACGAATATGGCAACCGCATTCCGCAGATGCATTTCGAGGTCATGCGTCCGGCAAGTCCTCTGAACAGCCAGATCAGGTCCGTGGCGCTCATCCCGGGATCGACCGAATACGGACTTTCACCTACGCCGGTCACACGACTGGTTGCGCCCGGCGAGGTGCAGGCCGTGAACAGGCATGTAACGACCGCGCCCAGCGATCTGGAAGCATCGCTGGATGAGTTGCAGGCGATCTTCCCGAATATCGAAACCGTATCGGTGGTGGTGAGCTGGTTCGGGGACGATCTGCGCGCTGGCCATTGCGCGATCCGCCCCAAGGTTGTTGCTGCCGGCGCCGAGACGCATTCCATGCGATGGCGGGTCTCCAATGTGACGCGTGAACACGCGCAGGCGGTATCCAGGGTGAGCGGCAAGGCGGCCTTTGGCGGAACGCCGACGGACGAAAGCGTGATTGCCGCTATCCGTGCCATCAAGGGGCGAGGCTTGAAGGTGGCGCTCTATCCGTTCGTGATGATGGATGTGCCGCCGGGCAATGAATTGCCAGATCCCTATTCAGCCGGTCATCAGCCCTCCTTTCCCTGGCGCGGACGTATCACCTGCCATCCAGCGGCGGGGCAGCCGGGAAGTGTGGACAGATCGGATAATGCGCGCCAGCAGGTATCCGACTTTTGTGGTGGCGCGGGACGTACGCAGTTTACAGCGTCTGGCAACATCGTCGCCTTCAACGGCAGCTCCGATGACTGGGGCTACAGGCGCTTCCTTCTGCATTATGCGCATCTGGCAAAGGTTGCCGGTGGCGTAGATGGCTTCCTGATCGGGTCGGAGCTGCGCGGGCTGACGACAATCCGCGACGCGGCGCGCGACTTTCCCTTCGTCGAACATCTGGAATCACTTGCAGAAGATGTTCGCGCCATTCTCGGCAGCGGGGTCACGCTGACCTATGGCGCCGACTGGAGCGAGTATTTCGGATATCAGCCATCCGATGGCTCCGGTGATCTCTATTTCCACCTGGACCGGCTTTGGGCGCATCCGGCAGTCGATGCCGTGGGGATCGACAATTACATGCCGTTGGCCGACTGGCGCGACACGGATATGGCCGAGGGCAATCCCGACGGTTTCACTCACGCCTATGATGTTGCCGCCATGCAGCGCGCCATCACATCAGGCGAAGGGTTTGACTGGTATTATCAAGGTAAGGCGGAGCGGGAGCGGCGCGAGCGCAGCGCGATCACCGACGGAGCCTACGGCAAGCACTGGGTCTGGCGCTACAAGGACCTGAAAGGCTGGTGGTCGAACCTCCACTACGAGCGCGTGGGCGGCGTGGAAAAGTCGAGCCCCACGCCCTGGGTGCCGCGCTCTAAGCCCATCCATTTCACCGAGCTTGGCTGTGCGGCGGTGGACAAGGGGCCAAACCAGCCCAACATGTTTCCCGACCCAAAATCCTCCGAAAACGGTCTGCCGTATTTTTCGAATGGCGGACGCAGCGATGCCGCTCAGGCGAGTTTCCTGCAGGCGCATTTCAATCATTGGCTGAAGGGTGGGACGGAAGCCAATCCGATTTCGCCGATCTATGGGCGGGAAATGGTTGATCCCGCATCCATCAGCATCTGGGCCTGGGATGCGCGGCCATATCCCGCATTTCCGCTCTACAGGGGTGTGTGGGGCGATGGGGACAACTGGGCAACCGGCCACTGGCTGACCGGTCGCCAGGCAGGCTCGACACTGCAGGCGGTTGTGGATGGCATTCTGTCCGATTTCGAAATAACGGCTGCCGACACTGCAGGCCTGAGCGGCCAGGTAAACGGCTATGTCATCGCCAATCCGACCACGGCGCGCGAGGCGTTGGAGCCTCTTGTGGCGCTGTTCGGCGTAGACGTGTTCGAGCGCGACGGGCGCCTCGTTTTCGCGCAAAGCTGCCGAAGCGCAAAACCGGCCAAAACCTTGAGCGCGATGGTGCTCGGCGAAGCGGGTGTTGTCGAGCGACGCCGCGAACCCGAACACGCTCTGCCCGAGCGTGCGGAACTGAGCTACCGCGACGCCTTGAACGAGCATCAATCCGCGGCAGCAACTGCTGACCATCTGGGCGTGAACGGCAATGGCACGCGCTATGTGAGTTTCCCCGGCGTTCTCGAACCAAGCGAAGCAGACGAGCTTGCACGCGACTGGCTCAAACGGGTTTGGAATGGTCGCGAAACAGTGCGTCTTGCCGTGCCGGCCAGTGACCATAGTTTCGATGTGGGTGACATTGTTCGCTTGGAGGGGAAGGGGCCGGAATATCTCGTCAGTGAAGTCGATGAGGGCCTTGTGCGACAACTTCAGGCACAGCGCATTGCCCGTCAGGCGATGATTGCGCCTGCCGTCCGACTGCCGGACCGCCCGGTGCCCTCCGGTCTCGTGGCCGGTCCACCGCATGCCCTCTTTCTGGATCTGCCGATGCTGAGGCGCGACGTGCAGGCGCGCGAGCAGTTTGCAGTCGCAGTGCGTGCGAGGCCGTGGCGCAACCAGGTTCTGCTGGCATCGCCGGAAGACAGCGGTTTTGAACTTCGCAGAACCGTGGAAAAGCGCGCAACGATCGGCAATCTGGTGCAGCCTTTGCCCGGCGGGAAGATTTCTGGCCGCCTCGATGAGGCAAGTGGCCTCGTGGTGAAACTCATGGATGGGGAACTGGCAAGTGTCTCCCGGGCGCGCCTGTTGAACGGAGCCAATGCCGCAGCCATCCGCGCCTCTAATGGACAGTGGGAAATAATTCAGTTCGCGCAGGCCGATGAGGTGGAAGCTGACGTCTGGACGCTCAACGGCCTTCTTCGCGGGCAGGTCGGCACGGAAGACGCCATGAAAGCCGGTGCCCCGACGGGGGCTGACTTCGTTCTGCTGGACGAGGCGGTGGTGCCCGCCGGACTATCGCAGGAAGAGGTGGGATTGCAGCTCAACTGGAAGGTCGGCCCTGCCGGACATGACCTGTCATCCTCCCACTTCATCACGCGTTCGGTCAGTGGTGGCGTGAGGGCGCTGCTACCGCTGGCGCCGGTGCATCTGCGCGCTCAAGCCGAAGGAAGAGACCTGATCTTGAGCTGGGTGCGACGCGGACGTGTGGACGCCGACACATGGCTTGGGGAAGACATACCGCTAGGCGAGGCCGAAGAGAACTATCGGCTGGAAATTGCGGCAACCGACGGCAATGTGAGACGCTCGGTGAGCCGAAATCAGGCCGAATATCGCTACACCGCCGCCCAGATTGAAGAAGACTTCCCCAATGGCGAACAGGCTTTTGACCTGCATGTGCGGCAGATTGGGGCGATCGGTCCCGGTCGAGTCGCAACAGCACGCTTTTCCCTCCCGTGATCCAAGAAGGAGACACGCATGACCGAAAAGAAACCCTGGTATCTCTCGCGCACGATCTGGGCGTCCATCGTGACCATTTTCGCCGGAGCCGGGGGGCTCGCCGGGCTGCCCGTGGAGCATGTTGATCGGGTTGCGACGACCGACTATCTGCTGCAGATCGTGACCGCGCTTTCGGGTGTCGCCGCGCTCTTTGGGCGCATCAGCGCGACAACCCGGCTGATCTAGAACCTGCCCGCGTCTGCGGGTAAGGATTGACCGGCAGGCGCGGCGTCCGTTCATTCTCCATTCAGCGAATATGGGGTAGAGAAATATTATGAAACGTAACAGCCTCACCATATTCGCCTTCGCGCTGGCAGCCTCACTTTCAGGGGCGGCTATCGTTCCTTCCCATGCTGAGAGCGGGGAGGACGACGCCCCCCTTCTGATTGCGCAGAATGACTGCTATGCCATCGGGCAGAGAATTGCCGGTGAAAATGGCGGCACACTTGCCAAGGCAAGTGCGGAAACTGTCGGCGGCCGAACAGTGTGCCGAATCGTGATAGTGGTTCCAGGGCGTGATGGTGGCCGTCCGCGGCGGATGGAGTTCGACGTCAACGCCTGAAGACGCCCAGGTTCCGTCGCTGCTTTCAAACCGGCTTTCAGCGAGGCTGTGACTGAATGCGCATTTTGGTGGTTGAAGACGACAAGGACCTGAACCGGCAGCTCTGCGAGGCGCTTTCGGATGCAGGTTACGTGGTGGACACGGCCCATGACGGGGAGGAAGGGCACTTCCTGGGCGACACCGAACCCTATGACGCGGTTGTTCTTGATGTCGGCCTTCCACAGATGGACGGAATATCCATTTTGGAGCGATGGCGGCGTGACGACCGGAAAATGCCGGTTTTGATCCTCACGGCACGTGACCGCTGGAGCGACAAGGTTTCAGGCATCGACGCCGGGGCGGATGACTATGTGACCAAGCCGTTTCATATGGAGGAGGTTCTGGCGCGACTGCGGGCCCTGATCCGGCGCGCTGCCGGCCATGCATCCTCCGAACTTTATTGCGGGCCACTGCGAGTGGACACGAAAGCTTCCAAGGCCGATGTGGACGGTGTGCCGCTCAAACTGACTTCTCATGAATACCGGATGCTGGCCTATCTGCTGCATCACAAGGGCTCGGTCGTCTCGAGAACTGAACTGGTCGAACATCTCTATGATCAGGATTTCGACCGGGACTCCAACACGATCGAGGTATTTGTCGGGCGTTTGCGCAAGAAGCTGGGCGTGGACCTGATCGAAACGGTGCGCGGAATGGGTTACCGCATGCGCGAGCCGGATGCCTGAGACGCGCACGCGCTGGCGCCGTTTCTGCGACTGGTGCGTGAAAGCACGCCGGTCACTGTCATTTCGCGTCATAGCGTTTTCTTCCATATGGGCCATAATCGCGCTGGTCGTTATCGCGACTGTTATCTCCACCCTGTTCCGCCAGGTGAGCCAACGCGGTTTCGATACTGTCCTGTCAGCCCATCTTTTCAATCTCATCGGGTCGGTAAGTGCCTCGGATGAGGGGGTGCTGAGCGGGGTTCCCAATCTGGGTGACCTTCGTTTCTCGCAGCCGGATTCAGGCTGGTACTGGTCGGTTGAACCGGTCAACGAAACGCTGTCGCGTCCGCTGCGTTCTGCCTCGCTGACAGGGCCGGTTGCAGTCCCGCCAGCAGATGCGGTGCCTTTCGACGAATCCTATCAGCGAAGCTACATCACCACCGGTCCGGCGGGTCATGAAATCCAAGTCCTAGAAGCCGAGATCGTGCTGGGAGAAGGGGACCGCATCGCCCGGTTTCGCGTGATGGGAAATGTCAGCGAGCTGGAAGCGGAGATCAGCCGGTTCTCCCGCAGGCTCATGAGCTATCTCGGGCTGTTCGGTCTGGGGATGATCGGCATCAATGTAGTGGCCATTCTTCTCGCGCTTGGACCCTTGGGCAATATTCGCGGCGCGCTGGCCAAGATTCGTGAGGGGCAGGCGGAGAAACTGGCGGGGCCATTCCCTGCAGAGATCGAGCCATTGGCGCAGGAGACCAATGCCCTGATCGAAAGCAATCGCAGGATCATCGAACGTTCACGCACCCAGGTTGGCAATCTCGCCCATTCGCTCAAAACGCCACTTGCCGTCGTTACCAATGAAGCCCGGCAGCTTGGTGGGGACCGCGGACGCCTGATCGAAGGGCAGGCGGCTGCGATGCAAAGCCAGATTGATCATTACCTGAAACGTGCCCGCGCAGTCGCCCAGCAGGGGACGCTCGCCCAGCGCACGCAGGTCAACGAGGCACTGATCCGGCTCCTGCGTGCTTTCCGCAAAATCAGCCGTGACACCCGCATCGAAGAGCATCTTCCTGATGAGCCAGTGGTGTTTGCAGGGGAGCGCGAGGACTTCGAGGAAATCTGCGGCAATCTCTTGGAAAACGCGGTGAAGTGGGCCGATGGACGGGTCATGGTTCAGGTGGTCCAGCTTGCCGGTGGCGATGATGAGATGCACCAGTTTTCGCTCGTGATCGAGGATGATGGTCCGGGCATCCCTGAAGATCAGGCCAAGCACGCACTGAAACGTGGAAGGCGGCTGGACGAAACCAAACCGGGTACGGGCCTGGGGCTTGCCATCGTTGCCGATCTGGTGGAGGAGTACAAAGGTACAATCGCGTTGGAGCGCTCAGGTCTCGGCGGTCTTCGCGTGGTGGTTACATTGCCCTCTGTTTGATTTTCTTCTGATTGTATTAGACAAATTTCAGCCAAAGATGATTTATAGACGCCCGAGTGGAGTAGGCTGCTTGGGCCGTTGTTGCTTGAAGGACTTATGCGCGTGAAAAGGATTGGGCTTTTCGCCATCTTCGCCATTCTGCCGCTGACAGGCTGTGTCTCTGCCTTGCCCTCCGGCGGGGCCCTATCCTTGGGGCCGACTGCCAGTCAGACACCGGCGAAAGGCATTGTCGGCGGCGCGCTTCTTATCAATTCGCTCGGTGTCGAACTCAGCCGGCGCGAACAACTCGCCGCGCTTGAAGCCGAATACAAGGCGCTGGAAACAGCGCCTGCGGGCGAACCGGTTCGCTGGAGCGATGCCCGCTCCGGTCGCAGCGGTACGGTGACAGCAGCGCAGCCATATCGCGTGGGTTCGCAGGACTGCCGACCCTATTCACATTTGGTTGAAGAGGGCGGACGTGCAAGGTCGGTTCGGGGAACGGCATGCCGAAACCTCGACGGAAGCTGGACTTTGCTCATCTAGGTCATGACGCGCACATGCGACGGCAGGTCATTCCGACGCAGCCGGATATGCTGGTAAATGCGCCTGTTTCGCTTTAAGCGAAGGCAATGATGTTCTGGACCATTATCGCGTTTGTAACCCTGGCGGCGGCTTTCGCCGTCATGTGGCCTTTTCTGGCGGCGACCACGACGGTTGCGCGTCGGGACGAACATGCCGTGGAAGTCTATCGCGATCAGCTTGACGAGCTTGAGCGCGATGTTGACCGAGGGCTGATCTCCAGGGAAGAAGCTGCCGAAGCACGCGCCGAACTTGGCCGAAGAATTCTTTCTGCCGATACCCAGGCCGAGGAGATGACGGCAAGGCGCAGAAGCCGAGACAGGCTGGCGCGTGTCATTGCCATCGCTGCGGTGCTGTTCGTGCCTGCTGCCAGTTGGGCGGTCTACGGCTATCTTGGGTCGCCTGATATTCCCGCTCAGCCGCTGGCGGCGCGAAAGAGTGCCGATCCCGCCCAGGCCAGCATTCAGGAACTGGTTGCTCGTGCAGAGGCCCAGCTTGCCCTGAAGCCCGACGATGTTCGCGGCTGGAAGGCTCTGGCTCCCATCTATGCTCGACTGGGACGTTTCGATGATGCGGCGCGCGCCTATAGGCGCATTCTTGCGCTGGAAGGTGATGACGCCGCCACCTATGCCCTGCTTGGAGAGGCGCTGGTTGGCGCAGCCAAGGGTGTGGTCGAAGCCGAGGCCGAGGAGGCTTTCGAAGTCGCGGTCAATCTGGACCCGAAGAATCCGCGCGCACGCTTCTATCTGGCCTTGGCGCAGGCGCAGGATGGGCGCGAGGACGACGCGAGGGATAGGCTGCAGGCACTCACTGCGGAATTGCCCAAGGAGTCACCATGGAAAGCTGCCGCACGCAGCGCGTTGGCAAGTTTCGAGCCCGCCGAGAATGCAGGTGTCGGCCCGCTTCGCGCCAATGCCGAACAGCAGGCCATGATCGATTCGATGGTGGCGGGGCTTGATCAACGGCTGCGTGAAAACCCGGATGATCCCGAAGGGTGGCGGCGACTTCTGCGCTCGCTGTCGGTTCTTGAACGCAAGGACGATGCGCAAGATGCGCTTGAGCGCGCCGTGGAAGCATTCGGTGCTGAAAGCGAAGAGGCTGAGATGATCCGCAACTATGCTCGGACATTGCCGGTATTTTCGCAGGACTGAGGCCACAGGCCATGAGAGGAATGAACAGGTGACACGCAAGCAGAAACGTCTGACCGTCATCGGGGCCGGAATGGCATTCATCGCTCTGGCTGCGGCGCTGACCTTCTACGCGCTGGGCCAGCAGACCTCTTATTTCTACATGCCGGCTGATCTTCTCGCGAAACCACTGTCGCAAGACGAGCGCATTCGTCTGGGCGGTCTGGTCCAGGAAGGGTCCGTGGTGCGCAACGAGGGCACCGAGACGCGCTTTGCGGTGAGCGACAGCGAGAATGCGGTGGAGGTCGTATATACCGGCATTCTTCCCGACCTGTTCCGGGAAAACCAGGGAGTGGTGACCGAAGGTCGTTTCCGGGAAGACGGCGTCTTTGTCGCCGACACCGTGCTTGCCAAGCATGATGAAACCTACATGCCGCGCGAGGTTGCCGACCGTCTGAAGGAGCAGGGTGTGTGGCAGGAAGAAGAGGGCAATTGAGGAAATGAGTGTTGAACTCGGCCATTTCGCCCTTGTGCTTGCTTTCGCGCTGACGCTCGTGCAGGCGGTCGTGCCTTTCATCGGTGCGAAGCTGAATGATGAAAGGCTGATGGCGGTCGGCGGGCCGGTGTCGCTGACATCCTGCGCGCTCGTGGCATTGTCCTTTGCGGTGCTCGTAAGCGCCTATGTGCAGTCGGATTTCTCCGTGCTCAATGTCTGGGAGAATTCCCATTCGGCCAAGCCGATGCTCTACAAGGTGACCGGCACATGGGGAAATCACGAAGGCTCCATGCTGCTCTGGGTGCTTATCCTCGTCCTGTTCGGCTCGCTCGTGGCGCTGTTCGGGCGCAATCTGCCGGCAAGCCTGCGCGCGAATGTGATTTCGGTGCAGGGGCTGATTGCAGCCGCATTTCTGCTCTTCATCCTGGTGACGTCCAACCCCTTCGCGCGTCTCATACCCGCGCCGATCGAAGGGCAGGACCTCAATCCCATCCTTCAGGATATTGGTCTGGCCGTGCATCCGCCGCTGCTTTATCTCGGCTATGTCGGCTTTTCGATTTCGTTCTCCTTCGCCGTGGCGGCTCTGATTGACGGGCGCATTGATGCGGCCTGGGCGCGATGGGTACGTCCGTGGACGCTGGTGGCCTGGATATTCCTGACAGGCGGTATCGCCATGGGCTCCTACTGGGCCTATTACGAATTGGGGTGGGGCGGCTTCTGGTTCTGGGACCCGGTGGAGAACGCTTCATTCCTGCCATGGTTGTCGGGCACGGCGCTTTTGCATTCGGCGATCGTGATGGAAAAGCGCTCGGCCCTGAAGATCTGGACGGTGCTTCTTTCCATCCTCACCTTTTCGCTTTCGCTGCTTGGCACCTTCCTGGTGCGCTCGGGCGTTCTGACATCCGTCCATGCATTCGCGACCGATCCGGCGCGCGGCGTGTTCATTCTGATGCTTCTGATCCTTTTCATCGGGGGAGCGCTCGCCCTTTTCGCCTTCCGGGCCGGCACATTGGCTCCCGGCGGACTTTTCCAGCCTGTCTCGCGCGAGGGCGCTCTGGTTTTGAACAATCTGCTTCTCACCACCGCGGCAGCAACGGTGCTTGTCGGAACGCTTTATCCGCTGGCGCTGGAGGCGGTGACTGGCGAAAAGATCTCCGTCGGCCCGCCTTTCTTCAACCTCACATTCCTGCCCCTGATTGTCCCGCTTCTGATGCTGGTTCCCTTCGGTCCGCTGCTGGCCTGGAAACGCGGAGACATGTGGGCTGCAAGCCAGCGGCTTTTCATCGCTTTCGCGGTTTCACTGGTCGGTGGCGCCCTCGTGCTGCTCTTCATCGACCGGGCAAGCCTGGCAGCAGCGCTGGGAATCGCCCTGGGCGCCTGGCTGATCCTTGGTGCGGTTACCGACCTCGTGTTGAAGGCCGGATATCCCAAGGCGACCTTGGGGAGCGCCGCCATACGTCTGTGGAAGCTGCCGCGTTCGATAAAGGGTACGGCACTTGCACATGCCGGACTTGGGGTGATGACCCTCGGCCTTGTCAGCGTCACCACGCTGGAAGTGGAGCGCATCGTGGTGCTGAAGCCCGGCGAAACTGTTGATGTAGGCGCATACCAGCTGAAGCTTGAGGGCGTGCAGCCCTATACCGGGCCGAACTACACCGAGGATCAGGCGCATTTCCGCCTGTTTGGCAGTGACGGGACCGCCAGCGGCTCGGTGGTGTCATCGAAGCGTTTCTACTCGGTCCGCGGTGTTCCCACCACGGAAGCCGGTATCCGCACACTGGGCTTCAGCCAGCTCTATGTTTCCATCGGTGAGGTGACGGAGGATGGCGGCCTCGTCGTCCGCGCATGGTGGAAGCCTTGGGTCACCCTTATCTGGCTCGGGTCACTGGTCATGATGGCCGGGGGAACACTGTCGCTTCTGGATCGTCGTCTCAGGGTGGGCGCACCGATGCCGCGTCGCAAGGCGCGACTGGCAGAGGAGAAGGGCGGATGAAAGTGCTTCGGCTTGCCTTCGCGCTTTTCGCCCTCGCGTTTGCGATGTCTCCGGCCTTGGCCGTTGAACCTGACGAAGTGCTGGAAGACCCGGTCCTGGAGGAGCGTGCGCGGGATCTGTCAGCACAGTTGCGCTGCATGGTTTGCCAGAATCAGTCCATTGACGATTCAAACGCCGAGCTTGCCCGCGACCTTCGCGTTCTGGTGCGCGAACGTCTCGTGGAGGGCGACACTGACAAAGAAGTGATCGATTACGTGGTCGACCGCTACGGCGAGTTCGTTCTGCTCAAGCCACGATTTTCCCTCAACAACGCGCTCTTGTGGAGCGCGCCATTCATCCTGCTGCTCGTCGGACTTTTGCTGGCCTTCACAACGCTGGGCAGCCATCGCAAAAGCAAGGCGGTAGCGTTGAGCAAGGAGGAGGAGGAGCGGCTGGAACGCATCCTTCAGGAGAGGCAGGACAACTGACAGTACCCGGGTACAGGGCACATGCCTCTTGCGATGGTTCTCTTTTGATGCACCCTGCCTGTCTTCGTGCACGAGGGAGACATCATGACCGACAGAACCCAGAAGCTCGAATTTGAGGGGCATTCGGGAGCAACGCTCTCAGCGCGTCTCGATCTGCCCAACGGGCCCGTGCGGGGTTATGCCCTTCTCGCCCATTGCTTCACCTGCTCGAAGGATCTGGTTGGCCTGCGCCGAATTGCGGCGGGGTTGGCACGTGAGGGCATTGCGGTCCTGCGATTTGATTTCACCGGCCTTGGGGCCAGCGACGGCGAATTCGCCTCGACCAACTTCTCCACCAATATTGAGGACCTTCACGCGGCAGTCGAATTCATGCGCGCCAATTTCCAGGCGCCGCAACTGATGATCGGGCATTCGCTCGGGGGAGCCGCAGTCCTTGCCACCGCCGGGCAGGTGGAAGAGGTTACGGCAGTCGTCACGATCGGCGCTCCCTCTGATGCAGAACATGTGCTTAAAAACTTTCACGCCGATCTTCGAGATATCGAGCAGAGCGGGCGGGCACGTGTGGACCTTCATGGACGCGAATTCACCATCACCCGACAATTCCTTGATGATGTGCGCGAGCACGAATTGAGCAGTGCCATCAGCAATCTTCGCAAACCGCTTCTGATCATGCATGCACCGGGGGACGAGATCGTTGGTATCGATAGCGCAACAGCGATCTTCATGGCTGCACGCCACCCCAAGAGCTTCGTTTCGCTCGACACGGCAGACCACCTCTTGACCGACGAGGCGGATGCAAGATTTGCGGCCGAGGTGATTGCCGGCTGGGCCTCGCGTTACCTGTCGCCCGATCGGTCGCAAGCTGCAGAGCCCATCGAGCATGTACGCGTTTCTGAGACTGGCGCTGGGCGTTTCCAGAATGCAGTGCAGGCCGGACGGCACAGGCTCTTTGCCGATGAGCCGGAAGAACTTGGCGGCGATGACACGGGCCCTAGCCCTTACGATTTCCTTGCTGCCGCACTTGGCACCTGCACGACAATGACATTGCGCATCTATGCAGAACGCAAGAAGATCGACCTTGGCCGTGTGAGCGTGGATGTCTCGCACCAGAAAGTGCACCGCAAGGATAGTGAAGCAGATGCAACAGGCGGGAAGCCGCAGCGCATAGACCAGTTCGAGCGTGTTATCACCGTGGAGGGGAACCTGGACGAGGCGCTGCGCGAGAAGGTGGTTGAAATCGCCAACAAGTGCCCCGTCCACAGGACATTGGAAAACAGTTCCCGTGTCGAAACACGACTTGCAGAGGGTGAGGACTGAGCGCCCGAAGGCGAGAACATTACGAAAGTTTCATCCCTCAGAAATGGCACTGTAAGGTGTCAGCCCCTATCTGTTTCTCCAAGACAGGCGCGCCGGGAGGACATTTCCGGCTGTTGCCTTGGAATATCCTGCGACAGGCAAGAGGAGCCGAACGCGAAATGAACGCATCCAATCCATCAAGAAAATTCCGCACGAAGCTGGCCGCCGCTGCTGCATCCGTGGCAATAGCCGGATCTATCGGCCTTGGCGCCGTGACAAGCGGAACTGTGCCCGTTCTGGCCGACCCGGTGAAGCTTGATCAGCCGATCCAGGCACCAAGCTTCGGCGATGTGGTCGAGGTTGTCTCCCCGGCAGTCGTCTCCGTGCGCGTGAAGGGCGAAGTTCGCGAGACCGCGAGCAATATGGAGCCCTTCGGCATGCCCGGCATGGAGAACCTGCCGGAAAATCATCCATTGCGCCGCTTCTTCGACCGTTTTGGCGAAAGCCCGCGTGAGGAGTTCCGCAATCGCCGTCCACGCAACGAGCGTCGTGCGGAACGCCCGATCTCGCAGGGCTCCGGTTTCTTCATCTCCGAGGATGGCTATCTCGTCACCAACCACCACGTGATCCGTGGCGGCAGTGCCTATACGGTCGTGATGGATGATGGGACCGAGATCGATGCCGAACTGGTCGGCAGCGACGAGCGCACCGATCTTGCGGTGCTGAAGGTAGAGGAAGAGCGCGAATTCACCTATGTCGATTTTGCTGATGACAGCAAGGTGCGTGTGGGCGACTGGGTTGTCGCGGTCGGCAATCCCTTTGGTCTTGGCGGCACGGTGACAGCCGGTATCGTCTCGGCTCGTGGCCGTGAAATCGGCGCAGGCGTCTATGACGACTTCATCCAGATTGATGCTGCGGTCAACAAGGGCAATTCCGGCGGACCGGCTTTCAACCTCTCAGGGGAGGTTGTCGGCGTGAACACCGCGATCTTCTCGCCGTCCGGCGGCAATGTAGGCATTGCGTTCGCAATACCTGCATCGCTGGCGAAAAACGTGGTGGGCCAGCTCATCGAGAATGGCAGCATCCAGCGCGGCTGGCTTGGCGTTCAGATCCAGCCGGTAACGGACGAAATCGCGGAGTCCCTCGGCCTCGAAGAGGCAAAGGGCGCGCTAATCAATGACGCCACTGCCGGTGAACCTGCTGACAAGGCCGGCATCCGGGCTGGTGATGTCGTGATCGCGGTTGAAGGCGAGAGCATCGACAATCCGAAGGATCTCGCCCGCACCATCGGCGACATGAAGCCGAACTCTACCGTTGAAGTCACCTTGTGGCGCGACGGCAAGGCTCAGACCATCGACGTCAAGCTGGGACAGATGACCGAGCAGGAAGAGGTTGCCAGCGCCGAGCCGGAGACCGATCAGCCAGAAGCTGATGCAGCCGAGGCAGGTTTTGGCCTCTACCTCGCCCCTTCTGAGGAGAGCGACGGGCTTGTGGTGACCGATGTGGAGCCGGGCAGCGAAGCCGAGGATAACGGCATACTGCCGGGTGACGTGATCCGCTCCGTGAATTCCAAG
>Ga0310345_10002093_pt1 | contig 20722 bp, 28 predicted proteins | sample HC15DNA20500_MG_FD_204667 | JGI IMG/M metagenome (GOLD analysis project Ga0310345, IMG submission 204667) | Marine microbial communities from station ALOHA, North Pacific Subtropical Gyre - HC15-DNA-20-500_MG | ecosystem: Environmental > Aquatic > Marine > Oceanic | place: Pacific Ocean: North...
TCTATACGTCGGACATCAACCGGGCCATGGGCACCGGCTACCACGCAGGCCTGGCCCTCTACTACATCTGTCGGATGAACGGCGACCTGGCCGACAAAGGCGACTGTGTCTCCGAAGCCCTGTCTGCCCTCCGCAGGGAGATCGCCCTCGCTGACGAGGAAATCTTCTCCTGGACCTACCAACAGGAAACCGCCCGTGAAAAGCGCATAGACCTGAATCTCAGCGAGGCTGAGAACATGCTGTCCGCTCTGATCGTGGCCTACTTCGACCAGGGCCGGGTCTGGCCAAACGAATACGAGGTCAAGATGGTGGAGAAGTCCATCATGCTGCCCCTGTTCACAGACGACGCCCACACAGAGGGCATGTGGGCCCGGAAAGGAACCGTCGACCTGGTCCTCCAAGGCCCGGACGGCTGGCACCGGATCGTTGACCACAAGACGGCGAAGAAGAAGTGGCAGAAGAACAAGGAGAGCCACCGCAACACCCCACAGCCAGGGTTCTACATCGGGGCCCTGCAAGAAGTCCTTCAGGATGACAATGTCACGTTCACTTATGACATTGCGTCGTGGAAGGGAGACTTCCAGCGGATAGATGCGCCACGCACCGTGGCTCAGGTTGACGCTGTGATGTCAAAGGCCCAGTTGACTGCTGGGTTGCTTGAAGGAAACACCTTCTTGCCAAACACAACATCGTTCCTCTGTACCGAAAGGTTCTGCGACCACTGGTTGAAGTGCCCTTACGGCGAGATTCTGGAACGAACCGACTCCTAAGGAGGAGCAGCACATGGCTTACAGCCCCCAAGAGAAGGCCGAAATCGTGGCCCAGGTTGCGGCGAAGGTGGCAGGCAACATCTGCTGCGGGAACCCCGACCCGAACGTCTATCTGGCCACCGTGGAGACAGTCCACAACGACCTTGTGGAGAGGATCGCTTCGGCTACTGCTGCGATCACCGTTGCGGCGGCGGAAACGCTCGTAACCCAGGTCTTCCCCGGGACGACGGTCCACGCCGGTCCTGGGCTGGTAGCCCCGGCACCGACACCGGCACCAGCCCCGGCCCCGTCACCGGGGCCCGCCTATGCACCACAGGTCCAGGCCGGGCCCATCAACGCCGCCTCCAACGAGGAATCCAAGTGGGCAGACGCTCTGGTCAACAACCCGGACAACTGGCACAACAACATTGGCGACAAGAAGTCTGCGGCTGGTCCCGACTTCCGCCACAAGACCATCCAGGGCCCACCAGACAACCACGGTAAGACCTGGAACATCGGCCTCTGGATCAAGTCAGACAAGTTCAGCACCCGGGCCCCCGACTGGGTGTTCTCACACCTGGGCCTGGACATCCCCGCCGGTTACAGCGTTTCCTAGCCGCCATGCCTGTACGCCGACTAGAGGAGGTTGGCGAGGAGTTGAGCCGGTGGGCGACATCCGGTCTGACCCGGATCCCCACCGGCTATCCCCTCTTTGACTCCAGAACAAACGGAGGCATAGCCCCCGGAGAAGTGTTCCTGTTCCTGGCCCGCACCAGTGTCGGCAAGACCTGGTGGGCTCTCAACATGATTGCCAACCAGGACGAAACCACACCGATGATCTTCTTCTCCTTGGAGATGCACGCCCGGTACATACTCCAACGCCTGGCCGGGATAGCCAGCAACACCCCGACGATTGACATTGAGCGGTCATTATCGGCAACGGGAGAAGCCGCCGGGGTGGGCATAGCGGAGAGGCGGTACCCGATGCTGGCCATAGAGGACGAGCCCGGCCTGTCGGTACGAGCCATGAGGGAGGCCCTAGAGGAGTACGCCGCCACCTTCGGTCAACCAGCCAGGCTCGCTGTCGTTGACTACATGGAACTGGTCCGGTCCCCCGGCATGACCCAGGTGGAGAACGTCGACAAACTGGGATGGTCCCTCAAGGACTTCGCACGCAAGGAGGACATCGCCCTGGTGGTCCTACACCAGGTCAAACGGGGGGACAACAACCAGGGCCACCAGCCCCTCACCATGACCGACGCCCGATTCGGTGGGGAGATGTCCGCCGACTATGTAGCGGGAGCCTTCCGGCCCTGCCTGAACCCCAACCTGAGCCCGGACATGAGGGTGGCCATGGACAACGACTTCCGGCTCCAGTTCCTCAAGACCCGCTCCTCAGGCGGGATCTACCCCGACGGTGTCCGGCACCACTTCGACACACAGACAGGGTCAATCGTCCCCATGCCCTCTGACCTACCCACCGAACAACTGGAGTTCTAATGGGTGTAGCCATGGAGAAGCAAACGGTGTACCTGGGAGCGGGCCTCGTCCGGTTTGCCTGGCGCATCTACGACGACGACGTAATGGTCGACTACGCCTTCACCAAGGAGGAAGCAGAGAAGAAGGTCAGCAGCCTCCAAGAACAGAAGGAGCATCGGGATGGGGCTTAGGGCGAGAAGGGCGTTCCTGTCCTGGCTTCGGCTGGGGATGAAGAACGGGTGGATTGGCCCGCCTGTGTGCGACACCCACGACGGGACCCCGACCTCTGAGGAGGAGGACGAATGCGACTTCGACTGCTGCATCCATGTGGTACGCCTATACACCGACCTTGAACACAAGGCAGCGGTGGAAGCAAACCACTTTATGACACAGGAACGAAAGAAGGAGTTCGGTGGAGACTGAACTGGACGAAATGAAGGAGGTCGCCAGAGAGGTCCGCATGGAGACCGTCCTGGACCTTCTGTCTCTTGACCCGCCGGACAGTAGCCACAAGATCCGGTCGATCCACAACCCCGACGAGAACGTACCCAGCCTCCACATCTACGAGTACGACTTCTACGACTTCTCCACCGGCCAGGGCGGGGATCAGATTGAGTTCGTGAAGTTGGTTCTGAACTGCAACTTCTGGCGTGCTTTGACATTCATCTGTCAAGCAGAGGGGATGGACGGTAAACGAGATGAGATGGCCCCCAAGGCGCTGCCCGACCTGACCGACAGGTTCAACGACGAACCGGCAGGCTGTGCCACACCCCGGCATAATGCCCGGCACATGGTGGCGAAGAAGTGGCCCTACCTGACCCTGGACGATGTTGAGTCGTTCGGTATCAAGGTCACCCAGTATTCCCTGTGGATCCCGTTCTGGTATGAGGGCAAGATCGTAGGCATAAAGACCAGGGGCACCATGGGAGCAGACAACAAGATGAGCGTCAAAGGGAGCCGCTTTACCACGGCTTTATACAGTGTCCTGTACCGGCCAGAAGCCACCCACGCTTGGATCTGTGAGGGGGAGTCAGATACCTGGTGCCTGTCTAAGGCCCTCAAGAACGACGAACGTCACGCTGTCTACGGTGTACCGGCAGGAGCCGGGGCCATCCAAGCCCGCTGGTTCAACGGTTGGCCTTACGAGACCACGTTCCTCCTGTTGGATGACGACCTGGCCGGTCGCAGTGCCGCCGACAAGATCCGAACAGCCCTAGAAGATTACGATGTCCAAGGCATTTTCCTGCCAGGTGGACGGCTCGCAGAGGCATTGGCCGAAGGCTGGGCACCCCCAGCAGTAGACTGAAGTGCGATGTCTAACCCTGCCCGGTCCAAAGGCACCGCCTTTGAGAATGAAGTCCTTGTCGCCCTGCAAGAGATTTGGCCCGACGCCGACAGAGCCAAGGCAGGCAACAAGTCGGACGACTTCACCGGGGTACCCATCCCCGTGGAGGCCAAGCACCGGAAACAGTGGGACATACGGGAATGGGTGCGGAAGATACGGGCCGTGGCACCCGACCACCAGTGGGCCATCGTGGCTGCGGACGGGGACAGACGACTGTCGATGTCGCCGGGCACCGTGGCCATCGTGGACGCAGAGTTCCTGTACGAACTACTGGAGGCCTGGGACATGCTGGGTGTGCCAGAGGAACTGGCCGATGAGTGAGCCCTACAAGCGCACCCGGGAACAGAAGGTACACGACTTCTCCAACGCCCGGGAGTACGAGGAGTATGTAGCGGAGTCCATTGGGATACCGGTTATCACCCGGTTCGACGCCACCGATGACCTGGACATCTGGGTACCGGGCTACTACGTCGAAGTCAAAGAGAAGAACCAGAACTACACCCAACGCTGGCACCTGGTCGACGGGGTCCCCGAACGTAACCTGTTCGTAATAGATGAACTGACTGTTCGGCGGGCCTGCACCAAGTACCCTCATGTGTTCTTCCTGCTCCGGGACAACGTCCACGACCATCACCTACCTGAGGACCAGCGGCAGCCCCGCCTGTTCATCGTCCCCATCTGGGAACTGATAGCCGTAGAACGGGTCCGTAGGGACCGGAACGGCAAGGGCAAGTGGATCCTCAACCTAGACAACTTCACCAGGCTCGCTGACGAAGCCGACATCCCTGCCTTTGCCATACTTGCCCTCGTCAAACAACTCTGGTTGACATCAGAGTGTCAAACGAGACTGGAGGTCCCGGAAGTATGAGCCTCAATACCTTCCTCATGCTCTGCAATGTCTGGATCTTCTGTAGTCTGATCTACCGCCAGATCCGGCTCCGACGCAGGGAAGCGGAGATAGAGGAAAACCAGTTTTGGATGGCCAAGATGAGAAAGTGGAACTGAGAGGAAACCGTGGCACTCACACCAACAGGTGAAGACAGGACAATGACCAGGCTGGCGCTTCTGGAGGAGCGGGAGAAGGACGCCGCCCTGCTGAAGGCGAAGTGGAAGGCCGAACGGGAAGCCATGGGTAACAGGAACCGCCGCCTGCCAAGTCCCGCATGATCGTAGGGTTCGGCCACCGGGCCCAGGTTGGTAAAGACACGGCAGGGGACTGGCTGGTGAACCAGGGTTGGGAACGCCTAGCGTTCGCAGACCTGGTCCGGCAAGTCCTTTACACCCTGGACCCGGTGGTCGACCCCGTATCAACCGACTACTACTTCTGTCTCCAGAACATGGTCGACAAGATGGGTTGGGAAATAACCAAGAGCAACCGGGAGGTCCGGGGCCTGCTCCAGAGGCTGGGTCATGGCTTGCGTGAGGTGCTAGACCCTGCCGTGTGGTGTAGGCCGGTGATCAGAGATGCCGAACTCCTAGATGAGTCGGGCACCAACGTGGTCATCACCGATGTCCGGTACATGAACGAGGTGGAAGCCATCTGGAAGGCGGGGGGAAGGGTCTACCGGGTAGACAGGGATGTGCCCATCCTCAATCACTCCGGCGAGGAACAGTTGGATGAGTTCCAGGGCTGGGACGGGGTCATTGACAACAACGGGTCAATCAACGACCTATACGGTCAGGTCAAGGCTCTGGTCATGGGATACACGCTAGATGTAGATTGACCCCATGAGCAGGGTCACCAAACTTCTCGTAGCGGTCACCGGGCTCCTCGTTGCTGTTGGCACGCTAGTAGGCACCATTAGCATGACCATCGGTAAGGGGCCGGACACCTCAGGAGGGATTACGATTGTCTTGAACAGCCCAGAGGCTTACGAGACCTTCCTCGCTGAACACCCAGCAAACGGCTGACGGAGACACCATGGGGCTAGTAGCCGGTAGCGACACCTGGGCTGTTTGGACGACCCAGACAGGCACCGAAGGACACCCGACCTCGTTCCACTACGCCCCCACCGAAATGGGGTTCATCCATGAGGTCCACCCGACAGGGGAATGCCTCTGCGGGCCCCAACGGATAGATGTCTGGCATGAGACACCCGATGGAGAGATGTTCATACCCCATTACCGGCACCAGGCCTTAGACGGGGTCTATTACGACGACATGGAAGTCGACCAGTTCCCCGATGAAAGTTTGGATTGACCAAGACTTATGCACAGGCGACGGACTATGCGCCGAAATCGCTCCCAGCGTCTTTGTGATGGCAGAAGACGGCCTTGCCTATGTGGCAGAGGGTGGGGTCATGCTGCCGGGCCAGGGGCCATCGACCCTAGCCCAGGTACCTGACGATCAGGCAGAAGCAGTTATCGAATCTGCCGAAGACTGCCCCGGCGAGTGCATCTTCATTGAGTTGTAAGCGACGGGTCGTAGTCCAACGCACCCGGCTTGGCAAACACCGCTGGGTCGCCGGTCTCCTTGAACTTCTCCATTTTTGGGTTGAGGCTCGCACCGCCTATAAAACTATTTACAGAGATGGAAGCCAAGGCCGCTCTAGTTCTCGCCGGGTCAAATGACTTTCCGCACTCCGGGCACCAGATGGTAGGGCGAGACTCAGGGTCTGGCTTGAACTCGCATTTGGGGCAAACATCTTCGTTTGACATCGGCTAGTCAGTCAGGGACGAGGTTCCCTTGGTGCCGATCCGCTGGGCTACAACGCCCTTCAGGACGGCCAACGCAGCAGCGAACCCGGCTCCTGCCATCAGTTTCCACTGGTCGACCCCCAGGTCGAACACTGAGTTGGAGGTCATGGCCCCCAGGGCAGCCTGCAAAAATGTGGCCGCCAGTCTCTCTACAAGATCCTTAGTAAACATATTTTTTTACCCCTTACCAGTTGTCGTCGTACCAGTTATCGCACCACACTCTTGTGCGGCACGCCTGTTCGTTCATGTCGGTCCTCCACCACAAATCCCCCAACTCCCAGCCGACCTCCTCTAGCCGCTGCTGGATCGCTTCGATGTCGTCAACCCACTCAGGCTCCCTGTCAGCATCAAGCAACAGGGCAGCAACCGAATCCTGTAGGTCTTCAAGGTCGTCGGATAAATCCTCGTAAGCGGCCTGCTCTATCGCCACCAAGGATTCGACCATGTCAGTCGTGGCTAGATCAGATAGATCAACCGGTTCCGGTGTAGGGATCGCCTGAATCGCTGCCAACAACTGGGCGCTAGTAACAAGATTGCTGGTGTCTACGACCTCAATAGCCGCCACCGAATCTTCCAGTATGTCGATACGGCTCGCAACCTGAGCGGCGTTCCAGGTCACCACAGCCGACACGGCCACAATCGACCCCACAAGGCCCAAGGTCAGTTTGGAGACCTGGACCTTCTTTAGTTGGTCGACCACATCGTCAGACATCAGTCCGCTTTCCTCAGAACAACCGTAGCCAATAGGCGATGTCGCTTGAGCGCCTGGGATCTATCGTAAACCCCCAGGGCTCTCGTCTGGACCTGTAACACTTCATAAACCTCAGCAGCCTTAGTAATCGGCCAGTCAATGTCCTGATAGTTTACTCGCCTCTGTGTCAATGCTGCCAGGGTCCTGGCCCGCAGGGTTCCAGCCCCCGGTGCGTTCTCAGGCAGGGGGTGACCATTCAGCCCCCGTACGCTGTCCCCGCAATCTACAACGATTGACACCACTGTGTCACGCAGACCGATGGCATGGTATTTGACCTGCACAAAGTTCAGAGTCGTCGTGGCCGTGCCGCTCCCCACAAACACAACCTTGTATTGGAGAGACCGGGACGACGACGACAGCCTCGTACTCTGAGAGGTGCCACCAACCGTGTCCAACGAGGACAAGGCCGTGTAGGTGGTCCCCTCGTCAATCGAAACGTGCGGAGTGACGGAACAACCGGTCGCAATAGGAGGGGTCAACACAACGATCTCGTCCCAGCCCTTAGCCAGGGCGCTCCCACCGTCGATGCGGGACCCGATCAGGGTCCCAGCGGTCAGGAACGCAGTGGTCGACTCCTTCTTGATGCCATCCCCCACAACCGAATAGACGACCCTCCCGTCCCACACATCCGCCCCGTAGACATCCCCGGCGACCGCCTCGTCCGACTCAAAGAACTTCGCATACCCGCCGGTCTCCAGGTCGTAACACCCCAGGCCTGTCTTGTTCCCGGAAGTCATCTTCTTCCACCCCCAGAACACCTGGTTGTCTCTGGCGGTGAACTCGCCCACAGCATGGTCGTCGGCGGTGGCCTTGTCAGCCAGTTCAGTAATAAAGAACGGGGTCAGAGCCCCGGTCTGCGGGTCCGGTACACCCCTGTAGATGTATGCGGTGCCGGTGCTGCCGGTGCTTTGCCGGTAGGCCCGCACAAAGATGGAGCCCCCAGCGGCGAACACTTCCCGGGGGGACAGACCAGGTGGCATGTCCCAGGCCACAAACGGGTACTGGGTGTTGCCGCTGCTGTCCAGGCCCAGGGGCCAGGCGTAGACCATGCCCCGGTTGCCCTTGTAGGCGCAGAAGTAAACATGCCCGTTGGCTTCAGCGAAACTCCCCACAGTCCAACCTTGACCTAACGTCAGGTGGCCCCCGGAGCGTTCCTCTGTCCCCACATCGCTTCCCCCTCCGATGGAGAAAGAGGTGAACCGGTTGGGGGTGGAAGAACTGTTGGCGATCACCCCGGCGCAGATCCGGCCCGCTGCGTAGGCGACGGTGTGGGCCACCGCAGCATTCCACTGGGTGGTGATAGCAGAGGTTGTCCCCCGCAGAATCCCCTCCGCCCCACACGCCGCATACCAGTATTGACCGTCGGATGTCAAATCTTGGATGTTGCCTGGGTTACCACCGTGGGCCAACGTGAAGGCGCTGCCCGCCGATGGCGACGCCGCATTCGTGTACGGGGTCAGGGTAGCCACAGCGGTCTGGACATACAGGGTGACCCCAACCACCACCAGTCGGGGTGTGGCGTAAGTGTTAGCGGCCATCTCCGGGGTCGACGCCAGCAACTTGATGGAGCCCGGCTCAGAGAACGGATCCAGGCCCTCGCTAGACAGGAACATCGTAGAGTCGCTGTCCTGACGGTTCAGGAACGTCTGGCCCTGGCCCCCCACCCAGGAGTCCCCCGACCCGAACGAATACCGCTCCACCGCCTGGTCGAACGGGGTGTCCCCCGTAGCCAACCGGTCAGGGATCAGAGGAATAGTGGTCTTCTCGTACCCCTCCCCCTCAGCGGACTCCGCCAGGATGTACCCCGTGCCGTCAATGGCTATGTCATACACCGTCCCAACAGTGGACAGCGCAGTGATGCTGGCCGGTTCCGTGAAGTCCGTTTCCAGGACAATCTCATCGGCAGCCATTACGTCGTCGGCACCCGGTTGGTGTTCCTGGCCTGAACCAGGATCTTATACTTGAAGTCGTCCAGGAACGCATAGTTCAGGACGTAGGACGATGCAGTACCGGTCACCCAGTCGGTGTCGAACAGTTCCACATCGGTCTCAAACTCCAACAGCCTGACCCGGTACGCCTGCTGGGCCTCACCCGTACCCCCATGGGCGTAGGTCCAGTTCAGGGTCATTGCCGCTAGCGAGTTCATCACATAAGTGGAAGCAGTCCCCTTGTTGGTCGCCCCAAACAGGACATCACCCGGCGTGAGGGTCGGCTCCCCCAGGTTCAGTGTGTTGATGTCCTCCGTGTCAGGGGCGCTGGTGTAATAATCGGCGTCCCCGATACCAATAGTCTGCGGGCCACGAACCGTGACCTCAACAGTCAGATCAGTGTTGCCATGCAGATCCAGCGCCTCGCCATAGATGGCTGCCAGATCGGTGGCGTGGGTGGTGCCAGCGCCCGCTACCCACCCGGTGTTGTCGTACTCAGTGGAACCAGCGTCGTTGGTGTATCGAACCCGGTAATACTCTTGGGAATCCCCCTGGGCCTGCGTGTACGTCCATGAGACCGTGAGGGGGTTCGATGTCGCCGTGGTTATAGCCGCAACAACGACAGTCGGAGTGTCGTGAAGTGTCCCCCCGGCGATCCCGTCGCCGCCCAACTTTCCGCCCCCAACCGTGTGCGCCATTACGCATAACTCAGGGCCGTCGCCGGGAACACGACCTTGCGGCCACTGTCCCAAGTAGCCGCAGCGCCACCGCCCAGGTTGGAACCGGTCTCCGCTTCTGTTCCACCCCTGGCAATCGTCAAGGTGTAAGGGTTGGAGGACCCGGTGATAGCGGTCACCTTCACCAGTTCAGGCTGATGTTCAGCCGCCTCCGGGTCGATAGCCATGACCATGTAGTCCCCCGCCCCCCAGGACGTATCGTCAGGGACCGCAGAGTTGGTAGCGAAGTTGACCTGGGCGCTAGTAGCGACGTTGGATATACCAGCGTGCAGTGTCCCCTCACAGAAGTTGATGTATTTCCTAGCCATGGTTCACCTCAGACTATTACTTTCGGCATCTTACGGAACGTCCTGTTACGAGGCACATTCTGAACCCGCCGGGCCTCGTCAATCCGACGGTAGAACTCGCCCCACAACTCACGCATGAGCCGCACGTTGAACCCCTGCCTCACAGCAGCGTCCTGGTTCCACTCCTCAATCTGATCCAAGTCCAGGCGGGTGATCTCATGCCCCGTAATCGCATAGGCCGCAGCCCACAACGACGGCAAATCCTCAGTAGCCAACGGCACACTCAAAGTCGAACTCTCCGCCGGAGGCACTGTTGACCAGGCGTAGGGCTCCACCGAAACCACAATCAGAGCATCGTCGTTCTCCACCGTGGACGGGACCCTCACGGCCTTGGTCGAAGTGACCAGGCCCGTCGGGAGGTCTTCCTCAAACTGCCACCCCCCAACGTCGATGATCCTGCCGGTAACCCCGATCATGTGCCGGACACTCAACACCCGCTGGGTGGCAGCAGGCATCTCAATGTATTGCTTCCCTGAGGTCCGGTACATGGTGGCGTTCGTTATGTACGGCAGGTAGATGTTCATGGGACCAGACACACAACGCTGCACAAAGCGGGAGATGTCGGCCCGCAGATGCCCTGGCTGAACCAGGACCGGGTCGGTGCCCTCATGGGTGGCTACAGCGGTAGTCCCCGCATAGCCCCGGGCCACCGTCAAAGTGTCAGTAGCGGTATCCACCGCAGTGACCAGCATCGCCTCCTGGTTGATCTCAATAACGTCCGTTATCGAAATCTTGGAAGCGTCCCCAGTCGTCAACGTCAGCGTGGTGTCGGCAGCGTCGCTAGGCGCACCAGACATGGTGACCTGCAAAGGGCGCTCCGAATGCCGGTACAGCCTTGACAGAGTCTCGTCAATCAGCGTGCCCAGGGACACAGAAACATTGGTAGCCACTACCGCCTAGACCTCATTCTTCCCGGGAATCTTCCAGCCCTGTTCGTTCTGTAGTGCAAATCTACTCGCAAACTCAAGGGCCCGGCAACGGTACCAATCGCCCCACCCGTGTCCTCTGCCAGGTCCATCAGTTCCTCCACGCTGAGAGTCCTGTCCCCCAATGCTTCCAGGAATGCAGCGACCTCCTCTACCGTAAGGCTGACAGCCGCCAGGGCCTCCGCCCCAGCACCAGTGTCGGTCTGGGAAAGGAAAACCCCGTGGGCGTCCAGGTAGGCCAGTGCCTCAGTAACTGACAGTGCATTGTCAAACGAGACCGTGAGGTCTGTGCCAGAACCAGTGTCCGCCTGGGTTTGGCCAATAGTAACCCAGGACCCGGCACCCCGATACTGCTTCGCTGACTGGTAGGCGACATCATTCCGGTACCCCTGCTGAGTCCCATACCAGTAGTTGAGGGCTTCCGAATCGGTGGCAGCAATCCCGCTGATCTCAGTTTCAGACCCGGACCCGGTATCGGTACCCGCAACACCCATACCCTGGGAATCCGTGATCCCTGTAACCCACTCCAGGAGCGGCCCACCGCCCTCCAAAGTAACAGAGATGGCGGGATACGTTCCCTCCGCCCCGGAGCCCGTGTCGGACGGTGTAAGGACGACTGAGAGCGTCTGAGCGTCAACACCCGAACCGGCATCCCCAATCGGGTCGTCAATGCCCGTTCGGTACTGGGCTTCGACCCGGTACGGGTGGCTGTTCCGGTATGTGAGATCGAATACGCCAGGCCTGTAATGGCCCGGGTTTCGGTAGAGGAGTGCTGACCGGTAGGCCATGGGCTACTCCGTCGGCAGAACTTCTAGCAACGAATCAGGAATGGTATGCGGCTTGGCGGCAGTAGACCATTCCTGGTTCTCGTAGTCCCACCATGTCTCATCTTCTGCTGGTTCCACTTCCGGCAAGCCAAGCGCCATAATCTCAGCCTGGACATCATCGGAAAACTCATCTGGGAGAGGCAGCAAACTTTCAAGTACGGCCATTAGATCATCACCGTTCCCCACCCGCCGCCGGGAATCTTGACTTCATGCGTAGCGCCACTGATCGCAAGTGAAGTGCCTGTGATCGAAGCCGTTGCGGTAACCGGGGGAGGCCCCTTGACGGCAACGAGGGCAGTCCCATACCAATCGCTCCAGTTCGGCCCCCATGAGGTGGTGTGATACTGCTGGTTAGCGTTGTAACGCTCCGCATAGGTGATGCCAAAGGTGCCGCCCTGACCCCAGCCGTTGGCGAAACTGGCCCCGGTGATGCCGGAACCGCCGTTGTCGGCTTTGGCGAAAGCGATCCACATTGCGTCCTCGGCGGCACCAAGGTTGCAACCGCTGGTTGCCCCATACAGGTTGCCGGTGTCGTACCGGGAGTAGAGGGTGTTTATCCTGTGGACTGCCCAGTCGCTGAAAGACGACCCCGACGGCGTGCCCGAAAGGCGAATGTGGTTGTACGACGACAAGTGCTGACCGGGGTTGAAACTGGAACCGGTCGTAAATGTCCAAGTGTGTCCGGCGGTGGAGGTGGCGGTTCTCTGGTAGAGATGACCTGTGTATTCCTGAGCCCCATTGTTCCGACAGTGCTCAACTAGAGTCCAACCAGTAGGGGCAGTGGGGGCGTAACCGTAGTATGTCTGATTGTCGGCAATCCACAAGAGTTCCCGGTCACCTACGTTGCCGGTAGGCCCGGTCTGGGTGCCGTAAGTAAGAGACCACGCATACGACGACCATGTGTAGCCGTATGAGGTGCCTTCTACGACTGGGTAAGCCATCGGCTTAGGTGACTGTTACGTTGCAGGCCGTCAACTCAAATGTATTACCTGCGACAATCGCCGCACTGGAAGCCAATGCCCCCGCCGCCAAAGGGTTACCGCCCGAAGCAGCGTCCCACAGGCTGATGTGCGTGTACGTTTCGGAGGTCGATACGCCCGTCCAAGTGACTGTTGCGGACAACGCTGCGACGCCGCCCGACGAAGCATTCCAGTTACCAGCCACACGGGTAGTGTTTCCGGCAGCACTACTAGCACCGTCCTCACCCGGATCGCCAATGTGCAACTTGATGTAGACCTGCGAAACCGTCGACCAAGCAGCAGTGCCCAACAGGTGATCTGCGATCTTGTTCTCTGCGTAGTTCGATGTAGACGGCATGGTTTCCCCTAGGCCGCTGTGTAACGGATGACGACAGTGGCATCAGCCCCGGCAGTACCGGAACCGATCTGGTCAATGTCCACGGTAAGAACATCGCCAGCCGCCACAGCGGTCACATCCGGTGTAGCCGCCGAACCGTCTTGGTCCCCGGCAGCGACTGTTGGGCGGTTGCCCTGCGTGGTGAAGATCGTGGTGCCGCCCTTGTGAACATCAAAGATGGCGTTAGCGCCGACCGGTGCCGTGTTGCAGGTGGCGATCACATCAACAACGGTGACCGCCATCGGTACCTTCAAGCGCCCCTTCCCGGCGGCGGCGACCAGGTCACCGACCTTGGAGAAGGTGAACGCTGCTGTGGATGTGGTCAGCACCGCCGCACCACCGGAGGTGACAGCAGTGGAGTTCAGTGTCCCCGTACCGGCGTTGTAAGTGACCCCGGCGTCGGTCTTAGCGGCCAGGCTGCCGGTAGCGGACTCAAACAAAGCCACGTTGCATGTGGTGTCTGTGGTATCAGCGACGGTGACCGTGCTGCTGAGGGTAGCCGTGGCGGCATTACCAGAAGTGGCCTGGTTGCCTGCTGAGTTGACACCTGGGAGGGTGATGTTTCCGGTGCCGTCGAACGACACCCCACCAATGTCCCGTGCTGTCGCTAGGGCTGTTGCTGTAGCGGCGTTGCCGGTGGCTGACCCGGCGGTGCCGGAGCAGTTACCAGTCACGTTCCCGGTCAGAGGACCAGCGAACCCGGTAGCCGTCAACACCCCCGTAGCAGCGTTGTAAGTAGCCCCGGCATCCGACTTCGGAGCCAGGTCACCAGTGGCCGACTCAAACAAAGCCACCGAACAGGTGGTATCGGTCGTGTCAGCGACCGTGATAGTCGTAGGTACAGAGGTGGGTACGGCAGCCCACTCAGTGTCGCCGTCGCCCTGCTTTACAAGAACCTGATTAGTTGAAGCCCCAGCAGCCGTCGTAGATCCAATACCAAGTTTCGTTTCCAGCGCAATAAGCGCACCAGAATGATTGGTGTGAACAACATCATGTTCATAACCAGAATCGTCCATCTCCGTGGACGAACTGGGAGAAGGCTGTTGCGTGGAAGTGTCCAGCGCCGTCGGATAAGCGGTCGCCATGCTACGAAACCGTGATCGTTACCGTCAGCGTCCACTCTGAGCCCGAAGCCTTCGTGCCCAGAGAGGCCACCTTACGGTTCAGGGCCGTGCCGGTGTCTTCCCCGCCAGTGCCGCTAGAAGCGCTGCGGATGCTCCATTCCTCCCAGGCAAAGTTGCCCTCAGCGGAACCCCACACCGACTTCCAAGTCATCGTCTGGGCAGTCCGGTCTGGGAACGTGGCCTCCATTGCCTGGTAATCCCTGGCGGAAGTACCCGCCTGGAGGCCGGTCTGCCCCGCAGCAGCCGCTGTAGTGCTGGTACCTACCCCGATATAACTACCCGTGCCATAAGCGGTAACAGAACCGATAGCACAGAGAAGATCCAGCAGATTCTGGATCCCCCCGTTCAGAAGAAGGTTGTCCTCAGTAGTGATCTTGTCGTCCGGGGGGAGCCCTTTAGCCCGGTCAGAAGCAACATTCCACTTCTCAACGGTGGCTACAACACCCCAGTCTTTGGTGTCGATGACATCAGGTGCGCTCATAGATCCTCACTATACACCGGTCACGGGACGGCCACCAGATAGGTGACCGCCCCGCAAACGGGTTATTGGCTATGCCGGTTTACGGTGCAGCCGATGTGGTGTTGGTCTGGTGATCGTGCGGCTCACGCAAGGTGAGTTTCACGTTCGCCGTGTGTCCACCCGAAGTGGTGATGTCATACGTCGCCTTCATAAACTGCTTGTAGACATCCATTCGGATGTAAAGGGTTGAACTGTCGTCGTCGTGAGCGATTGCAGGACAGGAACCGTACTCAACGGTGTTTGCACCCGCTGCGGTATCCGCACCCTCAAATCGGATCCCACCGGCAACGAACGAAGCGTTCGCACCGATAGCGCCCAATACAATCTCCATGACAACGGGCCCTGGCTTGTCGACCTGAACCCAACCGGTGTTGCCGTCCGCCGCAATAGCAGTATCTGCGAGGAGTACGCCACCAGTTGCGTCCCGGACAAGTGTGCCTGGACCGACTGTGGTTGACGATTGCGCCATGTCTCAGCCTCCTATGCTTCCGTGAGGCCGGTATGCCTCACAATGGATAGAGGGTTGTAAATGGCCAGGCCGGGGTAAACCTCAACCCGACCCAAGTGCCCAGGCGCTGCCTCAGTCTCACCAAAGTCATTTACGTCGAACGACCCGCCCAGGCCCAACAGGCCTGTCACGTTCTCGTCCTCGCCAAAGGCGATGTAGTAAATGCTTGAAGTGACGCTGCTTGATCCCTGTGTCTCATCGAACGCAAGGATCGCAGAACCTGTTGCATCATCTCCGATGATCCGAACGGGAATCCCGTTCCATTGCAGAATCTGGCGGCCAAACCGGTCATCCCCTACATCAAGCAGGGAGAAGTAACCAGATGTGTTGCGACCAAGGGTCGTCAACTTGCGCCGGATAAAGCGGTTCATCAGGATGACATCAGCACTGGACTGGCTACGCAAAAGATCGTGCGCCTCGTCCATCTTCGCCAATGTGAGGGGTCCGCCATTCGTTGCCTCAGCAATCGTCTGGCCCAAACCCTCAGTGATAAGGGAGTTGATTCCCTTGAAATCCTTGGCGGTGCCGGTGCCGTCGAAGAAATACTTGTCGTAAGTCCTGGACATGGCCTTTGCGAACTTGGCGTACTGCCTGGCTTTCGCAGAGACTACGTTCCCACGGACTCTGACAAGGTAGTTATCGACAAATACCTCGCCACCAAGGATAGCCGTACCAAAGTACCGCTCCGTGTCTGTGCCGAATGACCTGGTGTAGGCCTCGTTCACATCACGGAAAGCGGGCGTTGGCAGACTGTTTTCGACCTGCACCTTGAGAGCGTTCCCAGCGATGGCGGTCTGCGGAAGCATCTCAAGAATCGGAGATTCCTGGATCAGGGTCTCAACGACCCCACGCTTCAACTGATCGTCACCGTACTTGGCCGCCTCAAGGAGGGTCACGCTGCCGCTTGGCATATCGCTGGCCTTCCTGTGGTTAGTGGGTGATTAGATGGGACCCTCTAACGACGGCGCTTACTGGGCTTATTCTCCAGCGCCCACTCAATGGCCTGAACACCGGTCAGTTTCTCCGGGTTGATAGCCGGAGTTGGCTGGCCGGACATTGCGCCCACCTGGCGAGCCCTGTCAAATGCCTCAGCATCGGTATGAGAACCAGAATCAGGTGCCGGGCCAAGGAACTCCTCAACCTGGCGATCCAACTCATCGCCCTCAAAACCCCGCCTTGCTAGCAGGTCCCTGGCCAACTCCTCTTGCTGACCACGACGATCCTCATGGATCTCCCTGGCCCGCTCCTCAAGTTGGCCTATGTCGACGCCGTCCAGATCCGTGGGCTTCACAAGCGACAAACCGTGCTGCTGAATAACCTCTTGGGCTTTCAGGCCGGTAAGTTCGCCTCTAAGCGATTTGTTCTGTTCTAGCGTTTCCTCCAACTTCTGTCGGAGGGTGCCTCCCGACATCTCAGAAATATCTTCATCAGTGTCGTATGGCATATGTCGCTCCTGGTCTCGTACGCTTCTGGACCCCAGGGGTACCCAGAAGGATTGGTATATCTAAGTATAACTGACACGGCGCTGTCAATAGCGGACGCCGGTCGCTCCTCGTCCTGGTTGCGCCAGACGGGCCCCACGGGAAGTAGTAGCAAACCCCCCGGGGGTACGGGCCCGTGCCAACTCGCCTTGACGGGCCCGTGTCAAAAGATCAGTTTCAGGGGCTTGGCTCAAGAACACTGCGTTCTCAAACTCCTCCTGGCCGAACGTGGCAGCGCCCTCCCCTTGGACGTTCGTCCTGCGAATCATGGATTCGATCATCGAACCCTGGTTCACGAAAGACCCGTAGCCCTTCAAGGCCTTAGCCCGGTCGATACCGGCCTGCCTGAACTCCCCCACACGCTCCATAGACGGGACCACCAGCCCCTGCTCCGCTGCGGCACCGCCGACAAGAGCAAACTGGAACGCTTCTATCAGTTCGTCCAACTCCAACAATGAGTCACCGTCCGGGTCCCCCAAATACAAGGCCTCCACCAGGCCCTGGGCCTGCTCCGTGGAAAGAGCGTTGATCCTAGCCAGCGCACCCTCCGGCAAAGCCCCCTGCGCTTGCAGGGTGTTCAGGGTCTCAGCAGTGGCCTCCAAGGCGGCGTCCGTGGCGTTAGCCACCCAGGTGGAGTAGTCAAACTCTGCGTCCAACAGGTTCTGGTTGTATTGCCCAATCAGCGTCCTTGACGCTTCCGGGTCAACCACGGCCTGGTACAGGTCGTCTATGGAAACGTCCATGTTGGCGTAAGTCTTGAACGTCGCCCTCACATGGGCGGAGTTGTTTACCAGATCCCTGTAAGTATCCAGCCTGCTTTGGAGTTCGGTTGTTGAGATGCCTCGCTCCATGAGCGTTGCATAATCCACCGGGTTCTCCGTGGCGCTGTTGAAGATTTCCTTGCCGCCGATAGAGCCAGCGTCAATCAGCACATTGCGATACTCCCTGACCTGGTCGACATACGACTGTTCATCGGTGAACCTCATACGTCCCTGCTCGTCGGTGATGCCAGGGAATGTGGCCAGGTACTGCGGGGTGTCCCGGACCTGTGCGATCAGAACGTCCGTGTCTATGCCCTCCGTGACGGCCTCTGTGATCATTGCGCCCAGGTTCAGGTCCTTAGCCCACGGGAAATGCTTCAGCGCCCATTCCTGAGCGGTACCGGTTTCAGCGAAGAAGTCAACTGCGGTTGAGTCCTCCTGAAGGATGACCTCCAACTCGTCGTCCACCAGCGTCTGCTCGTTCCCGCCAGTCACCGCCGGTATGAAGGGCACTCCGTTCGGGTACTGGTCAGGGTCCAACCCCATGTCCCTCATAGCCTGATTCTGGACACCCTTCACCGAACCGACTTCCATGCCGTCGGCCCCGCCGACGACCTTTCTTTCCCAGTTCTCTATCCGCTGCCCGTGCCTCACAAATGGGCTGCCTGTCGTAGGATCTTTCCCCATAGCGCCCGGTTCGTCGCTCCAAACCTCGTAGTTCGTCATACCCGTCGTCTGATCCATGAACGCACCAGACGCCTTTTCGCCCCACCAAGAGTGGGTAGGATCAGCCGCAGCAGCAGGCGGGATCTCAGACCCGTAGTTCCGATACGGGGAAGTACCCCCCGAAAGTCCCTGCACTGGTTCGCCCGGCGTCAAATACCCCAGGTCCATGCCCCGTTGGGAGGCCCCGCCGTGCATGCCGACGACACCGGTCCAGTCCTCCACCCAGCCACCAGTGGCCGGGTCCCGGAACCCCGGAACGCCACCAGGGCCGGAGCCGCTGTTAGCGCCCCGGTACTCCGCCGAATACTCAAAGATCGCCCCAGTGGCATTACTGGTGTTGATCGGATTCAGAGTGCTGTTCGGATCAGGATGGATCTGCCCCGCATAGATCGCAGCGAACGTCACCGTCTTCCCGTCCTCATTCACCCACTCAGCCATTAGACAATCCTCCTCACACCGCCGCCGAACCCGAAAGTGGACTCCATAGTCTTCAGAGTATCGGCGGTGAGTTCCTTGGCCCGCCTAGACGACTGCCACTCCGGCTTCCCACGAAGCCTCGTCCTGTATTCGACCGGGGTTTCCCCCGAAGTCAAAGCCAACATCAGATCCTCGTTACCCAACGGGTGAGCCGCATTTATCGGGGATTCCATCTCACTGTTGTGGATATTCACCCAAGGGGCGGCGTACTCCGTGGTACTCAGCAGGTCCGGTTTCCCAGGAAACTTCGATGAGGCCGTAGCCCGAATGTCGTCCATCACTTCCACCATGGAAATCTCATTCGACATCAGTTGCGTAGCCAAGTCCTGCACATCCCAAGAATAGTTCTCAGGGTCTAGCCCCCACTTGGAATAGGCCTCCTGCAACTGCTGGACCTTCGCATCACGCTCCACCTCGTACTGGCCAGCGGCCACCTGGGTGTCGTGAACGTGGATCTTCCAGGCGTTATTGACCTCGCCTGGCAGGTCCGCCGCATACTGCTTGATGGCGTCACCGACATCCCAATGGGAGGCCTCCCCCATAGCAATCGCTGTCGCCCACTCCAACAGGGTCTTCCCGCCGACAACCAGGGTGTCGGCAGGGCGCTCAAACGTGCTGGTGTAATACTGGAACTGCTTGTAAAGGCCGCTCTGGGAATCTTCCAGGACCCGCTGTTCCATGGCCCGTCGTTCGGCCCGGGTAGCAGCGTCCCAGTTCGCAACCAGGTTTGTTCTTGACTGCCCCCAGTCAGTTGCCTGGATCTGCAACTTGACGTATTCCATCGCCTCCAACAGCGTCGGGTTGGCGATGACCTGGGCGATGATCTGCTGGACACCAGTGTCGTCAAGGGCGGTGGTACCGGCCAGGAACGCTTCGGTCACCAGTTGGTGGATGACCTCGTTGATCGGCAACGCATCTTCGTCGGGTGTGAGGAAGAAGCCCTGGTCGTTGAACCTGATCTTGTTGACCGGGATGACCTCCCCGGTTTGTATCCAGTTCGGGTTGCCTGAAACGGCCTGATCCCAAGTGGTCCGGTCCATTGAAATGGGGTCAACGCCCGTAGGCACCCCTTCAAGACGCCAGACGACTGCGACATTTTCCCCGACAGCAATCGGGTCATCAGTGAGGAGCGGGAGAGCGTAATAGAAAGTGGAGTGTTGCCCTGTCCAGGGCGCTCCTGGTGCCGACGACAACTCCCTTACTTCGTAGAACTGTCCTTCGGACGTTCCAAGGTTTTCGATTTGTCGACCCACCTCGTCGGCGGCTGGTTCTTCTGAGGTTGCTATACCCAACGTATTCAGATGCTGGGTGACAGCGGTCAGCACACCCCCCTCACCGTGGTCGGTGAATCTTGTCGGGTCGGCCAGTTCGCTGTAACCGTCCTCGCCCCGCCAACCCTCAAACACGGTTGCGATGGCAGGGTCGGCAGCGATGCTGGCCAAGTCGGATCCACCCTGGCTGACCAGGTGCTGCAACATGGGTAGGGCGAAACCGTCCCTGAGGGTCCTTACGGTTGCGTCCACCCCCTGCTCCCAGTCCCTGTAGGACATCACCGGAGGAACATTGCTACCGTATGTTGTCATGCCAGCCGCCAGACTGTCTTCCATCCGTTTGGCCGTGATCTCAGCCGGGGAGAGGTCTTGCCCCTGGTAATCCCTGGTTTCCCCTGCCATTTTTGTGGTGTTGAGCGGGTTGAACCTGGGCCCATCCACCCGGCTCACAGGGCCCTCCATCATCATCCAAGTGACCAGGATCATCAAGTTGCCCTCAGTCACCGGAGCGTTCAGACCCTCCAGGACAGCGACAGCAAACTTGGTCATCTCATCAGACGACAACCCGTTGATCTGGGGTTCTGGCATTACTGAAACGCCTTTCGCCAAGCGGCCATGCGACGGTACCAAGCACCACCCCTGGCCGATTCATCCGACAAAGCAACTTGACGGGTCCGTGTCATATCTCCTGATTCCATCCCAGTCTCAGTCG
>Ga0310345_10002095_pt1 | contig 20722 bp, 16 predicted proteins | sample HC15DNA20500_MG_FD_204667 | JGI IMG/M metagenome (GOLD analysis project Ga0310345, IMG submission 204667) | Marine microbial communities from station ALOHA, North Pacific Subtropical Gyre - HC15-DNA-20-500_MG | ecosystem: Environmental > Aquatic > Marine > Oceanic | place: Pacific Ocean: North...
TTATAGAAAGTTCTTTAAATTTTTGCTCGTTACGCCTCTTAGTAACTTCATCAAAGGCTGCACCATCAATGAAGTCCCACATGTCTTGGACTGTTCTCTGTTTGGCGATTCTCTCTAAGTCCCGCAGACTCACTACTTCCATTTGAGTTTCCTTCTTAATTAAGTTCGTTATGTTCCCAAGTATAGCTCTTTTGCACACTAAAGTAGCGCTAGAGAGCAAGCTTCAAGCACAGCCGATTTTGATGCTCGATGGCACAGCAAAGAAAGCATAAATCAAGATATTTAGAATGGATTCGTCATGCCGTGCGGAGTGCAAAGATGACTGTGAATTTGATCCATAGAGAAATTCTGAGTCATTAGCTTTCTATAATTGTGACCGATTTTATCGCATCTCCTGGTGCGCTAGCGGAACCTGGATCCCTGGTTGCAATTCCTAGAACCACATCCATTCCGTCACTCACTCTTCCAAATACGCTGTGGTGACCGTTAAGATGAGGAGTTGGGGCGAAAGTTATGAAGAATTGACTTCCATTGGTTCCCATTCCATTCCTCACGCCAGCGTTAGCCATCGACAATATTCCTTCAGAATCATGTTTTGCATCATCGTGAAATTCGTCGTCAAAGTTGTATCCAGGACCCCCTGATCCAGTTCCGGTGGGATCTCCTGATTGAGCCATAAACCCAGGTATTACTCTGTGAAAAGTGATGCCGTCGTAATAACCATCTTTTGCAAGAAAAACAAAATTGTTTACTGTTATTGGCGCTTCCTTTGCGAGGAGGTCTATAGTGATACTGCCTCCCTTATCCATTTCTATAATGGCCTGGTAACTTTTTGCACTATCGATAACCATTTCTGGTGGTTTGTCGTATTGACTTGACGTCACTTCGTTCCCCTTTTTGGTTTTAATTTAAGTGTTTAGTTTGGCGTTTCACCGGTGTTCTCAAATTTTTCTATTATTGCCCTAATATCATCTGGTATACGTCTGGATTTAGCTTTAGAGCTATCGAAGTTGACCGAAATTCTTTCTCCTGTCACGAGAAGCTCGTCAGTACCGGATCTATATATTTCTGTGCTTTCGACCATACTAGATCTCCCCATGTTTGCTATTTTCATGTGCAAATCAATAAGCTCATCTACTTTTGCCGAACTTTTGAATTCCAACGTCAATTTAACAGCTGCAAGGTCAAATTTCTTTCTGGGTTCCTCTTGAAGGGTATATATTCCTAAATTTCGAAAATATTCAGCTTCTCCCACTTCTATGTAGTCTAAGTAACTTCCGTAGAAAGCTATGCCTTGGATATCACATTCTTTCCATCGGACCCTAAGTGTATGGATGAATTTGTAATCAGATTTCGCCAATTTAGCCCTCTTATTTACTATTGACTGGTTTTATGAGTTAGCAAGTAGGTTTTAAAATGGTATCAAAGAGGTTCCGAAACTGATATCAGACATTAAAGCTACTCCAAATAATATGCTGGCTGTACCTGCCAGTCCTGAGACAATCTTGTTGAGTTTATCGTGGGAGCCGCTCATGGCAAAAGGTGCACTTAGCGCTATCGTTACCAGGGCCATAGAAAGGATGGTGCCGACACCAAATAGCAACAGATAGGCTAGCCCAGCCATAAATGAATCTATTGTCGGTAGCAAAGCCAACATAACTGCCGCGCTTCCAGCAAGTCCATGGATAAGTCCGATTATAAAAGACTTCATTCTAAAAAATGGTTTTCCAGGGTTAAACATTCCATGTTTTTCCCGTACGGCAGGGGTCTCTTCTTCAGGATGAGTACCATGTATGTGAAGATGGTCATCACCATCGTGGTCGTGTTGGTGCACATGGAGACGTCCCCTTTTTAAGGTCCAGTAAACTTGAAGTCCGAGGAATACTAGCATCAGTCCCACACAGAATTCGAAATAATGAGCTATGCCATCATAGGATTCCAGGACCACTTCCTTGAAGGTCAAAATTATGATTCCCAATATCAGCAGCGGTACAGTATGCCCTAGTCCCCAGGAGGCTCCTATCCAAACCGCTCTGAAAGCATTTTTGAACTCATTTACTATCGTTGCTACAGCAACCACATGATCTGCGTCGGTTGCGTGTTTCAGACCTAACAGAAACCCTAGGATTATGGCAGCCAAAGCTCCCGAACCAAAGTCCATTTATAATTATTCCTTTCGTTCTGCTATTTCAAACAGGTTACGCAAACACCGTGAATTGTGAAGTGGTCTGTATCAAGAGTAAAGTCATAATCTTTCATGAGAGATTGAGCGAGGGATTCCAAGTATGTGTCATCTATTTGAACTATGGCGGAGCAATTCCGACAAATAATATGATGGTGTTTATCCTGATCAATCCATTCATACTGGGATTCTCCACCGTCAATCCTTGTCTCAGATACAAGACGTAAGTCTCGGAGAGTGGTTAAATTTCTATACACCGTTGAAACGTCAATGGTAGGGTAGGATTCACGGACTCTACTCCCTATCTGTGAGACAGTTACATGCCCATTAGCATGCCGAATAGCCGATAGAATTAACAGGCGCTGCGGGGTCATCCTATGGCCTGTATTTTTAACAATAGCGATAGTAGTAGCTTCGCAGCTCATGGACTCTCCTGCAAATTTTTGCAAGAGCCATACTATTGCGATAAAAGAAACCTGTCAAACGCGTTTAGCCATGGTAAGCACTCCGTAGTTTCATCCCATATCATGTTTCCATAAATTGAGCCTCCCTGATACATTGATGAATATGAGTGAACGCGTGCGAAAAAGAAGTAGGATGCGTGACATGACCAGGGGGAGCATTCCCCGTAACCTCTGGCACCTGTCATGGCCTCAGATGGCAGAGAGTTTTATTAGTGTAGCTGATCAGCTAGCGGATCTATTTTGGGCTGGACGAGTTGGCTATAAAGCAATTGCCGGGCTTGGTGTCTCACAAACATACATAATGATCTTGATGACTGCTCGTATGGGTCTGGATGCGAGCATGAGGGCAATGATTTCCAGAGCCATAGGAGCGGGTGAGACCTCATACGCTAACCATGTACTAGCTCAGTCTATAATTCTTACCCTTGTGTGGAGCTTGGTTATCGGTATACCGGGGATCATTTTCACCGACTTTCTACTGGGCCTAGTGGGAGTTAGTGAAGAGGTAGTCGACATTGCTTCGGGGTATATGAAATTACAGTTTATTGCAATGTCTATCATGTCTTTCCAGAGACTTACTGGCGGAGCATTACAGGCGGCCGGGGACAGTATCACACCTCTTAAAGCAGCTACTGTGAGTAGAGTAGTGCATCTCGTCACTTCTCCGTTTTTGATTTTTGGATGGTTCATGTTCCCCCACATGGATCTTGCGGGTGCAGGCATGGCCAATATAATCGCGCAGGTTCTTGGGTTATCTATAAACTTGTATGTACTTTTTCGGGGGACTTCAAGATTAAAATTAAGCTTTTCGGGATACAAAATCGACTTTTCATTAATGTGGAGGCTAATAAGGATAGGCATGCCGGCAGCCTTGACTGGAATGCAGCGATCTTCCTCCCAGCTTATTCTTCTCATAGTAGTTGCTTCATTCGGAGATGGTCCCGCAGCTGCTTTTGCCCTGTCCCGTAGGGCTGAAAATGTTGTAAACCATACGAGTCGAGGATTGGGTAGGGCGGGAGGTGCTCTTGCGGGTCAGAATCTTGGGGCAGGCCACATTGAGAGAGCAAAAAGCTCAATATCATGGGCCATAGTTTATTCAGCAGTGCTTAGTGCTGCAGCCATGGTTGTTTTCTTCGTATTTCCCAGCCAAATTGCTGGATTTTTTAGCGAATCCCCCGAATTTGTTAGTAACACTGCAACCTGGATATGGATATTGGCTTTCGCAACGTTCCCTATGAGCTCGGTCCAAGTTTTTACACAAGGTATAGCAAATACAGGTGCAACGATGGCGCCCATGGTAATTACACTATCAACAATGTGGGTACTCGAAGTCCCAATTGCAATCCTTTTGGCTCATCAAACGTCGCTGGGAGCCCAGGGTGTGCCCTGGGGTGTAGTTATCGGTAACAGCGCTAGGTCTATAGCGTTTTTTGTTTACTTTGCCCGAGGAACTTGGCTTAAGCCTGGAGTGATGTAAAACTTATTCTCCATTGATCATAAAGTCGCTTATTCGTTCCCCGATCATCATGGTAGTTACGTTTGTATTAGCCCGTATGCAATCTGGCATGACTGACGCGTCAGCTACGCGTAGGTTTTCTAGGCCGTGCACTTTGCCATACTGATCAACGACCGCCATGTGATCCGTTGATGGTCCCATTTTGCACGTTCCAGATATGTGATGACCAGTAGTCGCCTCTTTCATCATCCATTCATCTAGGCTGTCATCCGAATCAAATGCGGAAGAATATGGTTCGACTATTCCCTCTACTAAATCTCCAAATTTAGGATGCTTTGCCAAATCCAAACATTTATATATACCTTCGCGCATTCTCTCTCTGTCAAACGGATCGTCAAAGTAGTTGTAATTCAAGAAAGGTTGAACGCTTGGGTCGGAAGACTGGAGAGTTAGTTTGCCCGCACTTTTTGCTAAATAAACGGAAAGGGTCATTCGGACCCCAAAACCATCCATCCGTGATCCCCCCCGGTCTACTCGGTCGGTCGCGAAAGACTGCATGATAATTATCATGTCGTTTCTTAGATCAGATCCAGAAGCTGTGTATCTAAGAACATACTGATTGCGAGGGGCTAGTCCATCGAGTTCCACATGTGATTTGGTCTTAAAGCTTACTGGCACGATAGGGTGATCTCTGAGATTTTCCCCAACTCCAGATAATTCATGCACTACATCTATACCGTGTTCTCTTAAATGATCTGGTGGTCCCACGCCGGAAAGCATGAGTATTTGTGGCGAGGCAATAGATCCCCCACTGAGGACGATCTCATGGCCTTCTACTGTAAATACCTCACCAGCGCTCTCAACTTCCAAACCGTAGGCTTTTTTCCCTTCGAATAAGACTTTACGAACGTCGCAATTAGCTCTTATTGTCAGATTTAAACGATGGCGTGACATTGATAGATAGCCAAGGTTGGTGCTCCACCGTATCCCGTTGGGATTATTTAATGGGGTGGGACTTATTCCTTCAGAGTCGGGGTGATTTAGATCTGGGCTTTCTAGGTGACCGGCATCTAAAGCTGCTTCTCTAAAAGCTACCTGAGCGGGGTGCATGTCTGTTGGCTTAAAACGACGAACTATTATTGGACCAGTCGTGCCGTGGAAATCATCGGAAAAATCTGTATCTGTTTCTAAATTTCTGAAAAATGGGAGGAGTTGTTCGTAACTCCATTTGTCATTTCCCCATTCCGCCCAGGTGTCATAATCTTCTGGAACACCTCTCAGGAACATCTGCCCATTTATCGCGCTGGATCCGCCAGTGACTTTTCCTCTTGGGACCATCATAGGCTCTGCTATAGGTGTCGGTTGCCCAAAAAACTGCCAGTTGTGATCACTCACCATCACATCAGTCCCGGTTGCGTATCCGTATCTGACCTCATCTGGGAGTTTTTCTATTTCATCGTAGTCAGGGCCAGCTTCAATAAGTAGGACAGATTTCGATGGGTCTTCGGATAGCCTTGTCGCTACAATTGAGCCTGCTGACCCCGAACCCACAACAATGACGTCATATTTCATTACCTATCCGCCTCCTGCAGTAATCCTGCAAACTATGCCGTTATCTCTTTATAACTCATGGCGTGCTGACTTTACCTGAGATGAGATATTTTGTCAGTCTTAAGATTTTTCAAGACGCTAACTTCACATAGCCGATTGATACATCGGCTGCGTTATGATCCATAGACTTGCTATGGTGTAGAAAATCATTAGCGCCAGCATAGGGTATTGCGACTTAAATGCCTTGTGCCGGTCTCGTATCGTTTTGACAGCTATTAAGTGAGATACAACTACTCCTATAACATGTCCAATCACTATGGATGTAACAGAAATGATCCAGAAAAATGTTGGACTCATTATTTTGAAGTTGAGGCGATAGTTCGCAGTACCGAAGAGGTCCCATCCTTGGCCAAACGGATCTGATATCAAAGGTACCATTAGTTGACCCTGTATTAGTAAAAACAGTAAAAAGTGCGCTACGTGATAGGCCAATGCTATAGGTATTAGGCTAGTGACAAAATTGTTTGCAAACGTGAATGTTCCGTAGTTTGCGCCGCTAAACGATTTCATTAAAAAGCTGAAACAGAAGTACAACCCAAAAAAAACCACAGAGACTAGGATCAATCCCAGGGACCCTACGACTAACAAATTGGGAATATATTCGAGCACAGAATTTTGGAGGCGCATCCAGATCATGGTCCCCATTAAGCCGTCAAAAGTAACGGCACTTAACAGCAGCAAAACGAACAACATTTGCGAAGTAGAGATCGAACCTATTTCAATAAGTCCCGATCCAGGAAACCTTAAATTAATCTCTCTCTGGTTGATATTGGTGGTAGAGCTTGTGTTGTATCGTACCTCTAGCGGAGAGAATCTAGCCAAGAAACCGAATGCTACTGTAAAGGCTTCTCCATTGCGGAGCCAAATCTCTTTGCCGAACATCATCATCCCACACCAAGTGATAGCCGAGTAAATAATTATCATTTGTCCTAGGCGTATTGGAACGACGGATTCGTGATAAACATTCTCAGCCCAAGCGAAGGCAAAAAATATAACGAGAGCAGGTGTGATACCGATCCACTTCGGGTACTTGAGCAACGGTGCAATAGTTGTTGATGGAGTCCAGGTTAAGAAAAGTTTTTCCCCCCAATGAAACAAGGAGTGCCAAGGATTAATCAACCTCCATAGGTCTCCTACAAAGGCGGATAGATACGCTAGTCCAACCCACCATATTACCCATATGAAAGTTGGGGCGATGTTATAAATTGGGTTGTCACTTCCCCAGAAACAGGCGTAGATAATAATAAAAAATATGGAAACACCTGTCAGTCTAAAAGCATTTAAAGTTGGGATGCTTGAAAGTGCTCTAGTAATTTTCCAACGTGATACGTCTAATCGAAAAGATTGAGATCTTAAATTCAACTTACTGCTGAAGATCGCAGCTAAGGCAAACGTGAGAATGATGGTTATTGCAGCTCCAATAAGGCAGAACATGAGAGGAAGAGGAGGAGTGAATGGTTCCATATAAATATGCGTCAGAACTGACAGGATAGAAATGTCTGGATCTAAACTTGATGACATAATTAATAGGTGCCTAAATAACCCTTGATTTGTGGAAAGCAATTCTATGTGTCATATGGCTAGGTTCAGTACTTTAAGGCCTATTGGGTCTTAATAATTACTTCGCTGCGCCCTATATGAACATGTTGGAAAGTGATTCCTTTGTCTGTGTTGACAGCAGGTTTTTCAATCCCGTCAACGAGTACTTTTACACAGCATTCCAAGGCATATTCACCTCCCGATAGCAAGGAGCTAGGGATTCGAACTGAGGTTAGTGATTCTGTTCCGGAAGGTCCAGCTGCTGTGAATTTTACTTCTTGCGTATTGCTATCAAATAGTAAATCATAAATATTTGATTTAGACGTGATATCCAACACCTGACCAGAGTAGTCACCGATGGAGAATTGATATTCAACGTCAACTAGAGGAGTCAATATCGCCCTATATAATTTCCTCTCATTTTCTTCAACCGTATCACTCCTATTGGTTTTTACCGCTACCACGATCAAACGACCTGTGGCATCAATCTCTAGGGTACGGTCTTGGGCGAAAGTGCCTCCGTACATCGAATGTCCCGTCTTTGTTCTATCTAGACGCAGTTCATTTAGTAGTCTTTCCTGAGCAGAGAGAGTTTTTGAGAAATCTTGGAGTAGTGGGATGTTAAAGCTTGCTGGGTACCAGTGTTCAGCGCCATCTCTGGTACTGTACAACTCCTCTGCTGTTATGGCGTACAGAACCAAAGGATTTAGAGGGTCAATGGCCATATCAATTACGGGAGCCTTAGGAATACCAGTTGAGTATTTGGACCAAGATTGGGCTCCGTTGGTTGTTTTGTATATTCCGCTTTCAGTAGCCGCATAGAGAATATCTGGATTTATTGGGTCCATCTGCAAGTCATTTGTATAGGGATCTAAGCCTTCGTTTACAGGGAACCAAGATTGAGCTCCATTGGTAGTTTTGTAGATTCCGATCGCCGTTTCTGTTTCGTGCAACGTTGTCATTGCGTAGGCCACTTCGGAGTTTGTTGGGTGCACCACTATAGAATTTATAGAGGTTTTAGTCTCAATTGGGAATCCCTCAGACATTTCTGGAAAAGTTTGCCCACCATCGGAAGATTTCCAAATATGAGCACCATGCAGATTGAAAGTGAGATTTGGATACACGGTGTCGTGCACCGATCCTACGTAGACTGTGTTTGGATCGGAGGGAGCTACTGCTACGCCGTGGATATGAAAATCTGTGCCGCCCTCGGTTCTGAGACCAAGTTCTCTAGTTCTTGCGCTTAATCCGTTTTCCAATTTGTGGGTGAGGGTATACCAACTTGCACCTTCGTCAGTGCTAGCTGTTAGTTCTCCTGTTCTCAACCATCCGGTTGTATAGATTATAGTAGGGAATTCATAGTTGAATGCGTAAACCATCGGGTAATGGGACGTTATAGATGGGGAGAAAAGCCAGCTATCGCCACCATCGGGTGAATAGAAGTTGCCGCGTCCCGATTCCCCTCCTACCCATGTGTTGAAAGGTAATATCGGGTGAGCACCTATTTGCGCAGTTTTGGCCTCAACTATGCCAGTGTCACTTCTAGACCAATGAATCCCACCATCCACTGATTTGTAAAGGCCTTGACCATCATGCATGCCATTATTCTTATGTTCTGGATGTATTGTGTAGATTTCGCTTGTAGTACCAGCAAATACAATATTTTCATCTTCAGGGTGAATAGCAATCGGAGATAAGAACTTAAACTCTAAACCGTCATTTCTAGCTGTCCAGGACTGTCCAGCATCATCGCTTCGATAAATACCGTTATGGCTGGATAGGTAAACTACATCTGGATTGCTTGGAGAAAAGTGTAGTTGATGAAGTTTGGAAGTCTCGAGTCCTGAATTGCTGTGACTCCAGGTATTTCCAGCGTCGGTACTTCTAAATATTCCATATTCACTCGTTGCTGCCAAAATTATGTCCGGTTTGGCTGGATGAATATCAAGGCCTATCACCTTAGGCATATTTGCCATGGCATTGCCCCACGTTTGAGCTGCCACTTCCTGTAAGTAGGGTATTACATTTCCACTCCAGGCCTGTCCCCCATCTTCACTTTTCTGAAGCCCTCCCTCAGAAGCAACCCATAAAACATTTGAATCAGTACTGTCTATAGCTATCGTTTGTATAGAAGAACACGTTTCGCAGGTTCCAACATGAACCCAGGTAGAACCAGAATCGGTGCTTTTATATATGTCTGATGGTTCGGGAGGCCATATACCCCCTCTGGTGCTTCCTCGTAGAGCAGCGGTGTAAACAATATTTGGTTGTGTGAGGGAAAAGGAAATGGCCGTAAACGGTTTGTTGAAATTCATGTCGCTTGGGCTGGAACCCACTACAGGAGACCAACTGTTTCCTCCGTCGCTAGTGAGCTGGACAGGTGCCTCAAGATTCGTATATAGGACTATGTTTGGGTCTATGGGACTAATCGCCAATCCCGCTGCATGGCCTGTCACGTGTACTAGGTCCCAGGTGGCTCCTGAGTCAGTACTTCGATATGTAGTCATATCGTTAGAATCGGTGCCGGCGTACATGATGTTTGGGTTGGTGCGTGATATCCGAATCTGCACGAATTCGCCTGCCATAAGATCAGAAACCTCTTCCCATTGAAGCTCGTTACATGATTCTTCTTGGAATGATTGACAGGCTTGGCTCGGTACTCCATATTTTGGGCTTGGTAATTTTGCTCCAATTAGTTGACCTAAGATGACTCCCGGCTCGGGGGGGATGGGTACTAAATTACACTGGGGTCCAATAGGCATTCCGGAGTCATCCTTGTCATCACCTTCACAGTTGGTGGGCTGGAATCCCCAGTCAGGAAGTATATTCTTTTGTTCGCTTGGCGGTGAGTATTCAGGCTTGTTTTCTTTTTCCGAATCACCCTGATCGTAGCCGCTTTTTATACCCGAGATCTCACAGTGAGTAATCTGATTTAGCTCCTGATCAGTAGCAGGTCTTCCTCCATCTATTATTTCATTTACCGTAGCCGTTCCAAGAATATATCTAATGCAGTCAATATCGTGGGATTCTTCGTCTACATTACTTGTGGCTGTACTAGAAGACTGGTTCACGTTGCGATTTTGTGATGATCCAGCTGGTTTGTCTGTCTCGTGCTTGGGGGGTTTATTATTCTCGCCACCCATTGACAACTTACAACGTTGTATTTTGTCGAGCTCTGCGCCAGTTGGAGGGCGTCCCTCTTGTACGATGTCATCTGTCGTATCCATCCCAAGAACATCGTCGATGCAGCCAATATCGTGGGTTTTTTCGGTTACAGTTCCATTCACAGATGGTGAAACTGCGATCGGTTTGGTCGACGAGCTAGCATCCTCAGTTTTAGTAGCAGTTTTGTTGATGGGAGTTGCTGTTGGGGGTTGTGAGCCGATTGGTGTCTGAATAGTGAGGGACTGAACAGTTGGTGCACTAGTATTGCGAACCACGGACAACTTACAGCGTTGTATTTTGTCGAGTTCTTCACCAGTTGGAGGGCGTCCCCTGTGTATGATGTCATCTGTCGTAGCCATCCCAAGAACATCGTCGATGCAGCCGATATCGTGGGTTTTTTCGGTTACTGTGTATTGATTAAGAGATTCTTTACCAGTAGCTGGCTCCTGACTGGTAGCTGGCTCCTGAGCGCTCCCACATGTACTGAAGGCCAAAGTTAAGGTTATAACCACGATAATGGCAGTGAACGGGAGGCCGTATCTATTCAATAGGTATTCGAGCATCAAAATTCCTTTGTTTACCATAGTTTCTTCATGGAATAATTCTTGAGTCTCAGGCCGATTATATTCTAGAACGCGACCAAGTTGGCTGGGAGACTTTTCAAAATTTAGGATGACGATGTAACAGCAATAGCCTTTAAAGACTGAATATCTTGATTGATTGACGGTTATCACTGGGTCAAATAGTGTTGACCATCTGAATAAACTGGCTATTTAAAGAAGACTTGCGATAATAATTCACTTGATAGTGGAAAAGGAGATAGTTTATGGAGGCGGCGTTTTACGATGGAAATGGGCAAATGATTATTCAACAACACCCGGATCCGGTTGCTGCTGAAGGTGACGCTATCATTCAAGTCAAGGCTACTGGAATATGCGGTTCTGACCTTCTTATGAACAACGATAAGGAAGAAGCCGATGAGCTTCCTGCTGGCCATGAAGTGACAGGGATAATAGTTGATGTAGGTGCTGCGGTCGACAGAGAAATAGTAGGAAAAAGAGTAGCAATAGAAACAATAGGTCAAGGCCTCGCCTGCTCAACATGTTGGTACTGTCGAATGGGTCAGTATCGACAATGCCAGAATAAGGTACAAGCAGAGGGAGGAGGGTTTGCTGAATATATAAAAAGAAAAGCTATTGGATGTTATGAAATATCAGAATCGATGACCTGGGATGAGGGGGCATTGGTTGAGCCTCTGGCGGTTTCTATTCATGGCATAAGACGAGGAATGATGAATGGTGGTGAAACGGTTGCAATTCTCGGAGCTGGAACTATTGGATTGACCGCTGTCGTAGCTGCCAAACAACTAGGTGCCGGCAAAATATTTGTTACTGCCCGACACGAACAGCAGGCAGCTATGGCGTTGTCTCTTGGTGCTGACTATACATGTAGTCCAGAAGGAGAGGAATTTGAAAACCTAGTGAGAAGTCATACTAACGGTCGGGGTGCTGACTTAGCTGTTGAAACTGTGGGAGGGAAAAGCAACAGGACACTGATTCAATCTGTTGAATCTACTCGTATGCAGGGGAGGATAGTCATCCTTGGAGGATTTAGAACCCCACTCCAGTTCGATTGGCTTGCACCTTTGTTGAAGGAGCAATCCATAATCTTTTCTTCATGCTATGGGATTCTGGATGGTTATCATGACTATGAGATGGCAATCAATTTACTATCAAATCAGTCAAATAGTTTGAGCGATATCGTCACTCATAAATACCCCCTTGAGGAGATTCAGCAGGGATTTGAGTGCGCCTATGATAAATCGACGGGATCAATAAAAGTGCAGATACATCAGGACTAACCGTAGTCTCCAAGTTGGAGTTTATGGAATGAAAGTTGAATGGATGAGAAGAATATCAGCACGAGATAGCGCCCCGATGAGTTCCAGTCACTGGAACTCATCGGGGCGTTATAATTTTGCTCAATTCATTAGAATTGGTACCTGAGGAAAACTAACGCTTAATTCCTGATAAGCCATTTTTCACACCTTCTACAGCCCATACGGCCCATGGCATCGTGAAGAATTTGAATCCCTTGTCAACATAGAAATTGGGGTCCATATCTGGAGGGATAAAATACATTCCAGGGACTACACCGTGGTTTTTGCAAGCCGCGGCAATAGTATCAAGTCCTTTTTGGTATGTATCACTTGGATAATCAAGGGGCACACCTAGCTCAATTGACAGGTCAGAAGGACCAACTAGAAGTACATCTATTCCCGGAACGCTCAGTATCTCATCAATATTATCGATGGCTTGTTGTGTCTCAATCATTGGAACGATCAAGAGATCTCTATTAACTGTATCCAGGTAATCTCGGTAATCCTTTGTCTCACCCCATTCACCCCGCACACCAGCGTTGCTGCGATCGCCTTCTGGGGAATATTTGCAAGCCCTTACCATAGCTTCCGCTTCTTCTTTTGTGTTAACCATAGGAACCACTATGCCCCGGGCACCGATGTCCAGAGCAAAACAGATGAGATCGGCACTATTTGCACTGACACGCACCAGTGGTGATGCCTGGGCGCCACTGGTTGCCTGCATCGCTCTGTTATATTGCTTGACCTCAACCGGACTATGTTGAGTGTCAAATAGTATGAAGTCTAGACCTGAATTAGCCAACATAGACATATTGTCTTCGAACACTGAGCCGGCGGTTCCGACCACGGTTTTTCCTGACTTCAAAAGTTCTTTCACTCTATTCATTTTTAAACCTCTATTTCCAAATTAACATTTGCAACTTCACGTCCAGAAACTAATCAGCTTGAATAATAGCATTTTGGGCGAACTGCGGTATTTATCGAAGTAGCATTCTTAAATTGGTGTGTTTTATAAAAACAATGGATTGTTGAGGATATTATTTGACGATTAATATGAATATGTAATATTTATAATCTAATTAGATTAACTATTTATTAGACCTAAAAAAGGAAGGTGCGTATATGGCAGATATAACTCTTGAAATCAGAAGGATTCCTAGGCCAGGCAAGAGATTTGAAGTGGTTCAGTCGGTGATTACAGCCATTAAGAACACTGGCAGGATGGGAGTGGTTACAGGCTCAGTGATGACTCCACATACTGGTGATCAGGACGTTGTTTCCGCTCTGCTGTTTTCCAGCTGGGATGAACTAGAAAAAATGCATGATGGAATTATGGCTGACGGAGACTTTCAAAAGCAGCAATCTGAAATAGCAGAACTTTGTTCCAAAACGACAATCCAGGCGTTGAATGTCTTAGCGCGAGGAGACCTGGGTACAGTACCTAAATATATGAGAAGAAATTTCTTGTTCGCTAAAAGAGGTGAATCAGCTGCTGTCGCCGAGACTCTTCTAGAATGGCGCGAGGCTTTCCCTGAAGGCAGGCGCCCGACAGTTCAACGACCAGTGTCCGGCACCATTGATTTAGTTCGTGTGACTGCTACGTTTGGAAGCTTGAATTCACTTATGGAGGCTTCAACTGACGTTGCTACCAATCCTGCCTACGCCAAATTCCGGAGTCAAATTAACAGTCTTACGGATAGGGTTATGGGATACAACAGCCGAGTTATTCACAGAAACTCCGGGTAACTTATCATCATAAGGTTGAGTTAGTTGATGCAGCCGCTGCCTAGCCTCTTCTAGGAGCTTGGCAGCGGATTAAATTCATTGTTCCTTATGGGTTGGGTAGGTTTAGGTTTTTAAAGTACGTTCACACAAATCGATTTAGTGCCATTCACCTCGTAACCTAATTCATTCCAAGATGATTCCTTCGGCTGGAGATTGCCCATCTTGTCTTTGGCTCTAGAAATTAGAGTGTAGTGACCCTTATTTGGGTTGGTCCAGGGGAAGGTCCACTGACGCCAAGAATATTTGTCAGAGGGCCCTACAAAGTTAGCTGGATTCCAGGTGGATCCCCCATCCGTGGATACTTCTACCGTGTCTATTTCTGCATTACCGGACCATGCAAATCCACCTATGGAGTGGGGAAATTCCTTTAGGTTTGTACCGCTGCTTGGCGAAGTGATAAGTGATTTCACTCGCATCACGCTTACAGGGCGTTCATAGTTTTCTTCGGATCTGAACATATATTTATGAGTTTGGAAATAACCTTCATATGGTGTATTCAGTACTGTGATTTTTTGTAACCACTTTACGGACGCCATTCCATACCAACCGGGGACGATCAATCTTAAAGGTCCACCGTGTGCCACACCTATTGGCTCACCATTCATCTCAAAAGCAAGCATCGTGTCTGGATGTGTAGCAACCGCCATCGGTAAGCTACGTTGAAAGTGTTGTGTGTTCTCCTCTGGTTCGGGTTTTCCAGAATCTGCCCCTTCAAACAAGAGTTCCACAGCATCTGTATCGATCTCAAAGGAGCTTATTACTTGGGATAGGGAGACACCTGCCCATACGGCGGTACTTACCGCTCCAGATTCAAATTGATTTCCAGGTACTTTCGGTGTCAGATCTGTTCTGTTATTTCCAGCGCATTCAAGTGTTACGGCAAGAGTACGCTTTGGAAATTTCGACAGATCGGAAAAGCTGATATCCGCCGGATTTTCAATGGCACCTTCCACGTGGATAGTCCAATCGGTGTCTTGGAGATCTGAAATAGCTGGGGAATCGAAGTGATTTCTGATATAGAAAACTGAGTTGGGGGTTAGCCATGAATCGAGCGCTGAATCCGGGGTTTCGCCTATTAGAGGTGTGCTTTCTACAGGCTTAAGAGTTCTATTTATTGGCCGGGCTACCCTGGGTGAATCCATTATTTGGGGGCCCCCGGCCTTACTACACTTGCAATGCATCTTCTGCCTCCTACGAACTTGTGAAAATTTTAGATTTGGAACTTTACAAAAGTACCGCGCCCACTCTATAGGAAAGGATTGCTGTGATTCAAGGTGTTCATAAAGGAAATTACCCTTGAATTTTGTGGAGGTAATCCTACAGCGCCAAATTGATAGTTGATGAATCTTTCAGCATTAGAATTTATCTGGGCTATTTAGAGTATATTAAGGGACAAGAAGTAATTACTTTGCAACTGGTTACAGAGATTCTGCTAGTAATGAATTAACATCAAAGTTGGATTTGTAACAGCGAGGATACCTTTGGTAGAAGAGAAAATTACAGAAGTTACCATAACGCCTATCCCGTCCCATTATCACAAAATGGTGGGCCGGCCTGCTTTTGCTGATGATATCGGTAATCAGCGGACCGAATGGCTTGTTCGAGCACGAACCGATGGTGGGACGGAAGGCATGACTATAGCCAACCGCTTCATGCAGCAGTTCCACGGTTTTGATTCCGCAGATGGAACGATTCGAGGGCTTATATCTTTGCTCACGGAGACTTTCATGAATCGTCGCGTGGACGAATTTTTGGATGTGTCAGATGGCCAAGTGGTGGGCGTATCGGATATTCACAGGGAAGCTTTCTGGGCGCATGGTTGGATGAGTATTCTAGCTTTTGATTTGTTGGGTCGAAAGCTAGGTATCTCTTGCATAGATCTTCTGGGGGGTAAGGTAAGAGATCAAGTTCGTGCTTATGACACTACCCTGTTTTTTCAGGATTTTCTTCACCCTGATAAAGGTGCTAAACAGGTCGCATTAGAAGCTAAAAGGTCTCACAGTGACGGTTACAATGCCTTCAAAATTAAGGTTGGCAGGCCAGGTCGTTGGATGTCACCCCAAGCCGGTCTTGAAAGGGACATAGAAGTTGTAATGGGTGTTCGTGAAGCTGTTGGACAAGATTCCCGTGTCATGGTGGACGCCAATTTTGGCTACGATGGCAGGCTTGACCTATTAGAAGATTTTATCCGCGAGACGTTACCTGCCAACTTATTCTGGATGGAAGAGATGGTCAATGCCGATGTGGGCGATTATCGTATGATGCGTCATGCTAGGGATCGAATCGGTTCCAACGCAATGCTGGTATGTGGAGAAGTGGATATAGACCCTCCGAGTCCGGTGTTTAGAGATTTAGTAAATGAAGGACTTATTGATGGGTACCAGCCTGACACTGTAGTTGCTGGGTATTCTCGGTGGCAGGTGCTGGAAAAATGGTTGGAGCCGACCGGAGTGATAAGCCAGCCTCGAAACTTTGGAAATTCTAACTTTGGTAACAGGGCAACTTTAGTATTTGGAGCATCTTCGGAAACATTTACTATGTTAGAGGATGAGCGCTATCTTCCCAACGTGTACAGACCTGATGATGTTCAGTTTACGGGTGGAGCTTACTCCCTACCTTCGGGCACAGGGCTAGGATTGGAAATTGACGAGGATCTGTATCAGAAATATTCGGGATATAAAGTGTCGATCAAATAGATAGTAATGCCAAAGTATATCTATTCACGTTAGTGTAAATAATTATCTGAGAGCCTATTGATTGTATTTTTCGTTGGTAAATAGCGATTTGGCTCGCCTAGATGTTCCAGTCTCAAAACGGGTAATACTAAAAGGTTCTAGTCCTGAAGTATTACCCGTTGCAACATACTCACTTACCAATTCAGCGGTGGCAGGGCTACAAATCATTCCAACGTGGTCGTGTCCAGATGCGATGCTCACTCCAAGCCATTCGGGTATTGGACCGAGTATTGGCATGCCATCGGGTGATCCTGGTCTGACCCCCGCTTTTGCAGAGACGAATTCTGCATCATTCAAAGTTGGGAATATCATCTTGGCGGCAGACACCATTTGGGAGATTGCTTCACCCGTGATCGTATGATTAAAAACCCCTTCTTCTCTTGTGGCAGCTGAGAGAATCGACCCATCCGTTTGCGGAACAATGCTTTGCACTGTGCATTTCGGGAGAAATCCTTGTTTTCGGAGGATAATTCTTTGTCCTTTTATGGGCAGTATTGGGATTGAACTCGAGAACCAGCGTCGCGAAATTCCGCTCCATGCGCCCGCAGCTATAATCGTATGGTTGGCATGGAAGGTACCTGACTGTGTTTTGACTCCTATAACTGTGCCTCTGTGGGTTTCTAATCCGGTTACCTCCAACCCTTCAAGATAAGTCGTGCCTAGTCTGGTGGATGCGTGCGCTAGGGAATTTGTATAAGCAGCACCTTTTATACTGGCGTCTTGAGGTGAAAATACTCCTCCCTCTGCTCTATCAGTTATTTCTGGTTCTCTTTCGAGAAGTTCTAGTTTATCTATCCAACGGACGCCAATTCCAAGTTCTTTTTGCCATTGGAGATTGCCTCGCAAGAGGGTATTGGTATCTTCGTCCAGAACGATCTTCATTCCTCCATTCTGTTGGAATTCCGGATCTATTCCAGCCTCTTTAAGTTCTTCCACAAAACTTGGGAATATTTCTAAGCTTCTCATCCCCATGTCGAAGTAGGGCTTTATTGTGTGATCTAAATACCAGATGGGTCCTATAATTCCTGCTGTCGCACCAGATGCTCCTGAAGCCAGTTTGTTTTTTTCAAACACTGTGCTTTTAATCCCTTTTTTGGAAAGTTGATAGGCGATAGAACACCCGATAACACCGCCTCCTATGATTGCAACATCCGTAGTGTGGCTCACAAATTCCTCCGTTAATATGTTCGTGATCAGGCCCAGATATTATCATCTGGTAAAGATCAGTTAGCTTGGAAATTACACTGTCCTTTAAAGTATCGTGTCAGATGGGAACAAGTCGATCGGATTAGTTTTAATATAGACTTCAGAAATCGGCCGATATCGATGGGAATAGGGTTTTATCTGGGAAAGTTTATATGGAATATGGTTTTGTTCTACCCAAGCTGACTGATGGAGAGAGTCTTAGTAAATTTGCTAAATCTGTCGAAGAATTTGGTTTCCACTCAATATGGGCAGCTGATCACATAGTTCAGCCCATTGAGGAGACCAACCTGTATCCGTACACAGATGATGGTAGGTTTACTGCAAGTGCTGAAGATCCACAACTAGACGCTTTTACTTTATTGAGTTTTGTGGCATCCCAGACCAGCCGAATAAAGTTAGGTACGTCTGTTGTAATTGTTCCTTATCGGAATCCGGTGGTTCAAGCCAAGATGTTTTCATCGCTTGATGTTTTGACTAACGGTCGAGTTATTTGTGGGGTCGGAGTAGGTTGGTGGAAGGAAGAATTTGAAGCTCTAAACGCTCCCTTCATAAACCGGGGCCTTGCAACAGACGAATACCTTCAAATATTTAGAATCCTGTGGAATTCCGAGATCTCGGAGTTTAACGGAGAAACCTATCAGTTCTCAGGAATTGCTTTTTTCCCCAAACCGGTGCAAAAACCTGATGGGATTCCAATCTGGGTAGGAGGACACACTAGACGTGCTGTAAGGAGAACCGTTAAATATGGGGATGTATGGCATCCGACACGACTTAGTCCTACACAAATAGAATCCATGCTCCCATATATTAAGGACCAATGTGAAGAATTTGACAGAAATATTAACGAAATATCCATCTCACTTAAGCGGACGCTTCATTTCACTGATATAGGGATCGAGACAAATTCAAAACTACGCTCTCAAGCTGCTTTAATTGAATCTACATCGGTGATAACTGAAGATATTAAGAGATGTGAGCAACTGGGTATCAGCCAATTGACCTTCGACTTTCAAACAAGCGAACTGAACGAATGTATAAGGATCATGGAGCACCTGGCTGATATTAGAAGTAATTAGTGACGGGAATATATTTCTTAATTTTTTAGCGAGTTCTAGACTGAGGCAGATTAGTTGATGCATTGGTCTAACCATCAATGTTTTCAGTTTTCCGTCCGATCTTCAAAGTTAATTTAGAGGCGACATATGCGAGAGAAGATTCGGGACAAGTCAAGAGATGATTTGGCTTATGCTTTGAATCTGTTTGGTGTGAAAGCTAAAATGTCTGATCGAGGGCGACCGGAGGAAAAGGTTGAGAATTCCTGGTATCAGAGGTCACTTGGGGTAATCGATATCTCTGAAGGACCGATCAGATGGATAAACATTCTCAAAAGAGACAGAAGTAAGGACAGTCCACCAAAATGGTGGGTTGTGATGGGGATTCCGGATACGATCGACATATCCGGATCTAAAGAGATCAAGATCAAAACAGTAAGGAAGAAAAATTTTCCCTTGTTTGGAAAGGTGGTCGATGTGGTTTGGAAGGGAGATAGTGGTAGTACTGGTCTGGGAAGTACCCTGTCGATCGATCAAGACGTGAAAATGTTGTCAGAGCGCCTGGGGAACATGGAAATCAAGAGCCACTCCAATTCGAATAATTGCGAGAATTGTGGGGAAAAACGAAATGGGACCTCATCATTTTGTGTTTCGTGTGGAGGATTTTTTGGGTTTCAAGGGTGGACATTAGTATTTGATAAAAGATTTACCCCATCGAATAAAGATTGGGGAGTTATTTGGAAGATTTGTGACTATATTCTTTCATCTCCTCGCAGTTTCTAGAAACTGCGAGGCAATAGGGCAGATAAAGTTAAGTAGAGATCATAGGGAGGTAATAGCTTGTATTATCTGGCATCTTCCCAGGAGGCTTTAATTGGGAATTACTCTGATACGCGGAAAGTATGTAATTAGCGAGATCACTGGTCCAAGTTCAGCAGTTGTTTTATCAGACGGTGCTGTCTGCCAGCGTGATGGCGAGATAATAGATGTTGGGCCGTATGAAGAGCTTAAGGAGCGATATCAATATGATGAAATAATTGGATCGAGTAGTTTTGTGGTGATGCCAGGGTTAATCAATGATCATTCTCACGTTGGCTTAACACCATTTCAACATGGATCCCCCGACTTACCACTAGAGCTGTGGGGGTTTTCCCGCATGCGTGCAAAAGATGTGGACCCGTATTTAGATCACCTTTATGGGGCTGCTCTCATGATCAAGTCGGGAACTACCACGGTACAAGCGCTACATTTGCCAGCGAAAGGAAAGGGGCCGTTTGATCTTGAAAACTCGGAAAAAGTAATTCAAGCATATCGAGAGTCAGGGATGCGGGTTTCATATGCTCCTATGCTGGCGAACAAAGATTCCCTGCTAGTAGGTGCTGGAGGCGGAGAGGATGAGTTCGCTGCTGATCTACCTGAAGACTTATCCAGACGATTCAAGGAACTTACTGCTCCATCTTATTTGCCAGCTGAAGAAATAATCGCCATGGTGGGGGATCTTTACGCAAAATATTATGAAAGACCTGAGGAAAAAATTCGTGTAACAGTGGCGCCTAGCAATGTTCATCGGTGCACTGACGATTTACTTGTTGGACTGCGTGACCTCGCTTCAAAGTATGAAACAGGAATTCATATTCATCTCCAAGAG
>Ga0310345_10002096_pt1 | contig 20719 bp, 14 predicted proteins | sample HC15DNA20500_MG_FD_204667 | JGI IMG/M metagenome (GOLD analysis project Ga0310345, IMG submission 204667) | Marine microbial communities from station ALOHA, North Pacific Subtropical Gyre - HC15-DNA-20-500_MG | ecosystem: Environmental > Aquatic > Marine > Oceanic | place: Pacific Ocean: North...
GACGAAATTCTGGAGATAGCCACAAGCAGGCATGGTGAGGCAGCCATGCATGGCTATCACGGGGCTGCCAACCCCAAATCCTCCGCCGAGCTTGCCGCCATTCCCGATGACCGCTGGCTGGCCATGGCGACACGCTGCATTTTCCAGGCCGGTTTCAACTGGAAGGTTATCGAGAACAAGTGGGCCGGCTTCGAAGAGGCTTTCGAGGGCTTTGACCTTGGCCGCTGGATCATGTCCACCGACGATGACATTGCTGCGTTGCTCGCCGACAAGCGGATCGTGCGCAACGGCGCGAAGATTTCGTCGGTACCTCACAATGCGCGGTTCTTCGCGGATATCTCGAAGGAACATGGCGGCGTGGGAAAATGGGTGGGCGATTGGCCATCCTCCGATCTTGCGGGACTGCTAGATGTGTTCGGGAAGCGCGGATCGCGTCTCGGCGCGGCGACCGGCCAATATTTCCTGCGTTTCATGGGCAAGGATGGCTACATCCTGTCGCGTGATGTCGTCGCAGCGCTCATCAGGGAAGGGGTAATTGACAAGCCTCCGTCCTCGAAGAAGGCCATGGCGCAAGTGCAGGATGCCTTCAATCACTGGGCCGACGACAGCAGGCATTCCTACACGGCGATCTCGCAGACGCTGGCCAAATCGATCGACGGTTGAACGGCGGCAAGCGCGCTTATCATTTTCTTTACCGTGATGGGTAACCATGCGTCTCAGGTTTTGTTCTGAGTACCTGGTGACCCATGAGTGTAATGAGTGTGGCGGAACTCCGCCCGGTGGCGCCTGCCGCTTCCAATTCCCACCTTCAGCCCAAGCAAGCAAGCCGCCCGTGGCTCAACGCCATCATCAAGGGCGATTGCGTAGCGGCGCTGGAGCGGCTACCGGAAAACTCGATTGACGTCATCTTCGCCGATCCGCCATACAATCTGCAGCTTGAAGGCGCGCTTCACCGCCCCGACCAGTCAAAGGTTGATGCAGTGGACGATGAATGGGACAAGTTCTCCGATTTTGCCGCCTATGACGCATTCACGCGCGCCTGGCTGTTGGCCGCACGCCGTGTGTTGAAGCCGAACGGCACGATCTGGGTGATCGGCTCCTATCACAACATTTTCCGAGTGGGCGCGATTCTTCAGGATCTCGACTTCTGGCTGCTCAACGACATCATCTGGCGCAAGACCAATCCGATGCCGAACTTCCGGGGCCGCCGCTTCACCAATGCGCATGAGACCATGATCTGGGCGTCGCGTGACCAGAACGCAAAGCAGTACACGTTCAATTATGATGCGATGAAAATGGCCAATGACGAAGTGCAAATGCGCTCCGATTGGCTGTTTCCGATCTGTAATGGCAACGAACGCCTGAAGGACGGGGAGGGCGCCAAGGTCCATCCCACCCAGAAGCCCGAAGCACTCTTGCACCGGGTAATCATGAGTTCGACCAAGCCAGGCGACGTGATCCTGGACCCCTTCTTCGGTACTGGCACGACCGGCGCGGTGGCCAAGCGGTTGGGCCGCGACTTCGTCGGCATTGAACGCGAACAGGACTATATCGATGCGGCAACTGCGCGTATCGATGCGGTCGAACCGGTCTCGGGTCCGGTGCTTGCGGTCACCACCGGCAAGCGTGCCGAACCGCGCGTTGCCTTCGGAGCGCTGATCGAATCTGGTCTGCTGGCAGCTGGGAGCGTGCTGACGGACGCGAAGCGCCGCTTCAAGGCAACAGTGCGCCTCGACGGATCACTCGATCACGCTGAAGGCGCGGGATCGATCCACAAGATCGGCGCCCGGGTCCAGGGGCTCGATGCCTGCAATGGCTGGACCTTCTGGCATGTGGAAAGCGGCGGCGAACTCACCGTTGTCGATGAGTTGCGCAAGCAATACCGCACGGAGGTGATGGCGGCTGGAGCCTAGGCTGCCTCTATGCCGAGCGCGGCGAGATCACGTTTCAGCGTGTCCGCATCGCTGAACTGAACGGCTTGCCAGCCGGCCTGCATAGCGCCAATCACGTTCTTCTCGCTGTCATCGATGAAGAGCGTTGCCTCCGGTATCAGGCCGAAGCTGGACACATGCGCGTCATAGATTGCCCGGTCCGGCTTAATCTTGCCGATATGGGCCGAAACCGTCGCACCGCGCGGCTGTTTGAGAAAATCGAAACGGTCGCCGGCTTCGGCAAAAGTGTCGGACGCGAAATTGGTGAGGAGGGTCACGTCGTGCCCATCCGCCATTAACCCGCACATGATGGCGACGCTTTCCTCCAACGCATGGGGCACCATCTTGTGCCAGTTGGCGCGGAAGGCCCGGATGTTGTCTTCCTCATGCGGATGTTCGGCGATCAGCAGGTCTTCGGCCTCCTGCCAGCTTCGGCCCCGGTCCTGCTCCACATTCCAGGCCGGGCTGCAGATATCGGTGAGAAATTGCTGCCGTTTGTCGGGATCGGGAATGCGTTCGAGATAGGCCAGTTCCGGATCCCAGTGGATCAGCACGCGACCAACATCGAACACGATATGCCGGATTTGAGTCATCGGTTTAGCTGCCCTCGAGAATCAGAAAGTCCCTTCGATAGCAGCGCCGATGACCTTTTTCATGACACTTGGCAATGCCTCATCTGTCAGTCTACCGGGCGGTGACCACCATGCGGCTTCATCGGGCTGCGTGCCGTCAAGCTCTTCCGCCAGCCAGACCTCCAGTTCCAGTTCGAAATGGGTGAAGACGTGGCGGATGGAGCCCCTGCGCCGCCAATCTGCCGCAAACGGGGCTGCTTGCGCCCCGGTCTCGCCATCTCTTCTTGCAGTCCAGCCGGTCGTTGGTACTTCGGTCATGCCACTAAGCAATCCGCTTTCCGCGCGGCGTCGCAACAAGACCGATCCGTCATTGCGCAAAGCCACGAACGCCGCGCCCCGCCGCTTCGGTTTGGCCTGTTTTGCCGCCTTCACCGGATAATTGAGCGGATCACCGTGCAACTGGGCTTGGCAGTCCTTGTTCAGGGGGCAAAGCGGGCAGGCGGGATTTTTCGGGGTGCAGATCGTTGCACCCAGATCCATCATCGCCTGTGCGAAATCGCCGGTACGGTGTTCCGGCGTCAGTTCTGCGGCAAGTGCCCGGATTTCGGTCTTCGCCTGCGCCAATGGCGTGGCAATGCGATTTAGCCGGGCAATGACCCGCTCGACATTTCCATCGACAACCACGGCCTCAGGGTGGTCGTATGCGATGGCAGCAATCGCATTGGCGGTGTATTCGCCGATCCCCGGTAGGGCCTCTAACGCGTTGATCTCTTGCGCAAACTTTCCACCATGTTCGCGCCACACCACCTCGGCGCATTTCTTCAGATTGCGTGCCCGGCTGTAATAGCCAAGGCCGGCCCATGCACGCATCACATCGTCTGACTCTGCCTTGGCCAGCGCTTCGACAGTCGGCCAAAGCTGTACAAACCTGAGGAAATAGTCCCGGACCGTCTTTACCTGGGTTTGCTGCAGCATGACTTCGGACAGCCAGACATGGTATGGATCGGGGCGCACGCCGCTGCGTTTTTCGGCCGGTCCGGTCCGCCACGGCATTTTTCGCGCGTGCCGGTCATACCAGCCGAGCAGATGGCTGGCGGCGGTGCCGGCAAATGCGGTGGCTGGCGTAACTTCGGTCATGGGAGCAGGGTCGTGCCGCAGGCGGACAAATCAAGAGGGCTCGGGAATTTCCTGTGAATAGCCGCAAGAAGGATATGCCCCTGACGGCAGCAGCGCCGCGCCGCATCGCGGCCAAACCGCTTGGCGATCTGGCATCGAAAGTGCTCTCGCCCGTGATCGCAAGGCGCGCCGGCATGACACAGGATTTGCTAGCCGCCTGGCCGGAACTTTGCGGACCCCGCCATGCCGAGATCACCCGGCCCGAGCGCATCGCCTGGCCGAGGCGGGCAAGCGATGACGATCCGTTCGAACCCGGCACGCTGACCGTCGCCTGTGACGGGGCGGCAGCCGTTTTGTTTCAGCATGAAACCGGCGAGATCATTGGCCGAATCAACCGGTTCTTCGGGTTCCCGGCGGTCGCAAAGATACGCATCGTCCAGCGCCCGGTCTCGAAAATTTCGGGGAGCAAGCCTGTCAGGCTAAGGCCTGAGCCCGTAACCCTTGATGAAGAAAGGCGGGCAAGGCTGGAAGCCATCGTTGCGAGAGTGGATAATGAAGGGCTCCAATCCCGTCTCGAAAAGCTGGGCTCCGGCGTGTTCGCAAGGGCGGCCGCTCAACGGTCGAAGAGGTAAGTTTTTCGTGAGGCTGCCATTCAGCTTTGGTTCAGTGGCGCTCTGCCTCTATATAGGCTCAAACGCGGACGATATTCTTGAAACAAGAAGGGATTTCAAATGACCATCACACGCCGCCGACTGCTTGAACTGACCGGGACCGGAGTTTTGACGTTGACGGCTGCAGGGCTGATTCTTGGCGACGGTTCGCCGGTCGCTCCGGTGACCCAGGCAGCGGCCCAGTCGGCAGACGAATTGATGACGCCCGGCCCGATGGAAGAGAAGGTGCTGGGCGATCCTGATGCGCCCGTCACGATCATCGAATATTCGTCGATGACCTGCCCGTACTGCGCGGCTTTCCACGCCGGTACGCTGCCGGGGATCAAGGAGAAATACATCGACACCGGCAAGGCCAAGCTGGTCTTCCGAGAATTCCCCTTCGATCCCCGCGCCATGGCCGCCTTCATGCTGGCCCGCTGTGCGCCGGATGACCGCTATTTCCCGCTGATCGAGGTGCTCTACCAGCAGCAGCGCACATGGGCGTCTGCTCCGGATGCGCGCCCGCCACTATTGCAGATTTCCAAGCTGGCCGGTTTTACACAGGAGAGCTTTGAAGCCTGCTTGAAAAATCAGGAGATGCTGGACAATATCAGCCAGGTTCAGAAGCGAGCGGCGGATGAGTTCGGTGTGTCGTCCACACCGACCTTTTTTATCAATGGCGAAAAAGTTGCAGGCAACATGTCCGTCGAGGACATGTCCAAGCTCATCGACAAGCATCTTTGATGCATGCGTTTCCGGCGGTGTCGCTGCCGGGTGGCTTGATGGTGTTTCATGCCGCGTGACCACGGGTTGCGCGGCATGAAGTTCAACAAGATTCGACTGCTGGGCTTCAAATCCTTCGTCGATCCGACCGAGTTCCTCATAGAGAACGGCCTGACCGGCATTGTCGGGCCGAATGGCTGCGGCAAGTCCAACATGGTCGAGGCGCTGCGCTGGGTCATGGGGGAAAACTCCTACAAGAACATGCGCGCCTCGGGCATGGACGACGTCATCTTCTCAGGTTCCGGCAACCGGCCCGCGCGCAACACCGCCGAAGTATCGCTGTTTCTGGACAATACGTCGCGCACCGCGCCATCCGCATTCAACGATGCCGACGAGTTGCAGGTGTCGCGCCGCATCGAGCGTGATTCCGGTTCGGTCTACCGCATCAATGGCCGCGAGGTTCGCGCCAAGGATGTGCAGTTGCTGTTTGCCGACGCGTCCACCGGCGCACGCTCGCCGTCGATGGTGGGCCAGGGGCGTATCGGCGAACTGATCTCGGCCAAGCCGCAGGCGCGCCGTGCGCTCTTGGAAGAGGCGGCTGGCATATCGGGCCTGCATTCCCGCCGCCACGAGGCGGAGCTGCGGTTACGGGCGGCGGAACAGAACCTGGAGCGGCTTGAAGACATCATCGCCCAGATGGACAGCCAGCTTGAGAGCCTGAAGCGGCAGGCAAGACAGGCCAACCGTTATCGCAGCATCTCAGCCGAAATCCGCCGCTCCGAAGCACTGTTGCTGCATCTGCGCTGGGTGGCCGCAAAGACCGCTGAGGGTGACGCACAATCGGCGCTCTCGCAGGCTTCCGCGCAGGTTGGCGAAAGGGCTGAGGCACAAGCGCATTCCGCCAAGGAACAGGCCGTCATTGCTTCACGTCTGCCCGAGTTGCGGGACAACGAGGCAAAGGCAGCCGCCGCGCTTCAGCGCCTGACCATTGCGCGCAACCAGATCGAGGAAGAGATCGAGCGCATTGCCGCCCGCAAACGCGAGCTTGAGCAGCGCATCGGTCATCTCGACAGCGACATCGAGCGCGAAACCCGCATGATCACCGAAAATGGCGAGGTGCTGGAACGGCTTGCCGGGGAAGAACGCGAGCTCAACAGCCAGGCCGCCGGCACGGAAGGGCACGCGGAGAAACTGAATGCAACTTTTCTTGCCGCTGAAGCTGATGTCGCACGGACTGAGGATGTGCAGTCGCGCGCCACTGCTGAACTGGCTGCGCACAGGGCGTCGCGCGACCAGATGCGCCGCGCAATGGACGACGCCACCGGCAAGGGACAGCGGCTCGACGAACAGATGAGCCGCGTCGAGACGGAACTGGCCGAGATTGAGGGCAAGATCGCCTCGCTTGGCGGTTTCGCCGAGAAACAGGATCGGGTCAGCCTGCTGGAGAAGCGCGCCGAAGACGCCGAGGCGGATGCGCTATCCGCCGAGAAAAGGGTGGAGGCGACCCGGCAGGCACAGGCGGAGGCGGGCGAGCCGCTCATGGCTGCCCAGACCGAACTCAATCGCATCGAGACGGAAGCGCGCACGCTTAACGGCATTCTCAACCAGTCCGGGCATGACCTGTTTCCGGGTGTCGTTGAGAAGGTGAGGGTTGAGCCTGGCTTCGAGACAGCGCTTGGCGCAGCACTCGGCGAGGACCTCGACATTCCGGTCGACCCGTCAGCGCCTGCTCATTGGAGCCGGATTGAGGCACTGGCCGACGACGCGCCATTACCCGAGGGAGCAAGGCCGCTGGTCGAGGTGGTGGATGCACCATCCGAACTGGCCCGTCGACTGGCACAGATCGGGATTGTCCATGCGGGGCAGGGCTGTGGTCTGCAAAAGCTGCTGAAGCCGGGGCAGCGCCTCGTGTCCGTGGAAGGTGATCTGTGGCGCTGGGACGGCTTTGTCGCTTCTGCCGATGCTCCGAGTGCCGCCGCACAGCGGCTGGCGCAGAAGAACCGGCTTGCCGAACTCAACCGCGAGGCACTGGCCGCTCGTGACGTGCTGAAGCAGGCCGAGCAAGCGGCGGTCAAGGCCAGGGAGGCGACTGCAGGAGCCACCGAGGAGGAACGCGCTGCCCGAGACGCATGGCGTCAGGCTTCACAGGAACTGGCTAGCGCGCGTCAGGAACTTGCCGATACCGAACGCGCGGTAAACCAGTTCACCAGCCGCAAGGCCGCTTTGGACGACGCCAAAAACCGGATCAGCACCGATATTCAGGACAATCGCGCTGTCCATGCCGAGGCGGAGGCAGGGCTTGCTGCTTTGCCGGATCTCGCCGGCTTGGAGAGCGATCTCAACACCATGCGTAGCGAACTGGCCGAAAAGCGGGCAGGACTTGCGGAAGCTCGCGCAGCGGTTGAGGGACAGGCACGAGAGACTGCCGCACGCGCGAAACGCCTTGCCGCGATCACACAGGAACGCACCACCTGGACGGCGCGCGCTGAGAATGCGACCGCGCAGATTGAAACGCTCAAGGCACGGCGAACTGAATCGGCAACCGAGTTGGAGCAACTGGCCGAGGCACCCGGCGAGGTTGAGCAGCGGCGCAATGCGCTGATGAACCACGTTGGCGAGGCGGAGGCCGCGCGCAAATCTGCTGCGGACGCGCTTGCCGCAGCAGAAAGCGAACTGGCGCAAGCCGACACTGCTGCCAAAGCTGCACTTGCTTCGCTATCGGAAGCGCGTGAGGCCCGCGCCCGGGCCGAGGAACGCGCCACTGCGGCAACCGAACGCCGCGGTGAAGCCGAGGCCCGCATTCGCGAGGAACTCGACTGCCATCCCGCCGACGCCCTTGATTTGGCTGAACATGACGAGGGCAAGCCATTTCCCGAGGCAGGCAGCGTTGAGCGCCAACTCGAGAAGCTGAAGAACGAGCGCGAGCGGCTGGGGGCGGTGAACCTGCGCGCCGAGGCCGAGCAGGTGGAAATTTCCGAACGCCGCGATGCGCTCACTTCGGAGCGCGACGACCTAATCGCTGCCATCCAGCGGCTTCGTCAGGGTATTTCCAGCCTCAACAAGGAAGGCCGCGAACGGCTGCTGGAAGCCTTCGAAGCGGTGAATGGCCATTTCCGCGAGCTGTTCACCCATCTCTTCGGTGGCGGCACGGCGGAACTGCAACTGGTGGAATCCGACGACCCGCTTGATGCCGGTCTTGAAATTCTGGCCCGCCCTCCGGGCAAGCGCCCGCAGACCATGACACTGCTTTCCGGTGGCGAGCAGGCGCTGACGGCGATGGCGCTGATCTTTGCCGTGTTCCTGACCAATCCCGCGCCGATCTGCGTGCTCGACGAAGTCGACGCGCCGCTGGACGATCAGAACGTCGAGCGCTTCTGCAATCTGATGGATCAGATGGTCAAATCGACCGAGACCCGCTTCGTGATCGTTACCCACAATCCGATCACCATGGCGCGGATGAACCGGCTGTTCGGCGTTACCATGGCTGAACGCGGTGTCAGCCAGATGGTATCGGTCAACCTGGAACAGGCCGAGGAACTGCGCGAGGCCGTCTGACCATCATTTCTCGCTCCAAACTGCCAGCTCGTTTCCGGCCGGATCAGTGAAATGAAACCGTCTGCCGCCGGGAAACGAAAAAATCGGCTTGACGATGGTGCCGCCCGATCGTTCCACCGCCGCCAGAGTGTCCTCGACTTTCTCCGAAAAAAGGACAGGCAGCGGCTTGGCGGTTTCTGCTGAAATGGAATCGTCGAACCCGCCATCCAGCCCCTCCTCGAAGGCTGAATAGCCCGGGCCGTAATCGGTATATTTCCATCCGAAGGCCTCGCTATAGAATTCCTTCACACCTGCAATCTTGCCACTGGCCGGTAGTTCAAGATAGTCGAGCTTTCCCGTATTACGCATTACCGCCTCCATGTTCTTGGTTTGTTCCTACCATGCTCCAAAGTGTAGCGCAAGCGGTGGAGCACGGCATCGTTGCACTGCTGTTGGCGCTCTATTGCACTGCACAACGCCGCGCGCTATTCCCTGCGCGGCTAAGCAGTTTCAAGGCGGGGTCAAGTGAAGAAGTGGGTCTACAGCTTCGGCGACGGGCAAGCCGAGGGCAGCTCGCAAATGCGCGACCTGCTTGGCGGCAAGGGCGCCAACCTTGCCGAGATGTGCTCGCTCGGCCTGCCGGTGCCACCCGGTTTCACGGTCACCACCGAGGCCTGCAACTGGTATTATGCCAATGATCGTCGGTACCCCGACGAATTGAAGGTACAGGTCGAAGCCGCCTTGGCGAGAATAGAAGCTGTCACCCAACGAGGGTTCGGCAGTGCCAATCCGCTGCTGGTTTCGGTGCGGTCCGGCGCTCGCGCCTCCATGCCCGGCATGATGGACACAGTGCTCAATCTCGGCCTCAACGACGAAACGGTCGAAGCATTGGGTGCCGAGACCGGTGACAAGCGTTTCGCCTATGACAGCTATCGCCGCTTCATTCAGATGTATGGCGATGTCGTGATGGGGGTCGACCACGAGATGTTCGAGGAAATCCTCGAGGACGCCAAGGCCGACGGCGGCCATGAACAGGACACAGACCTTACCGCCGACGACTGGAAGTCGGTAATCGGCGCCTACAAAAGGCTCATCGAGGCCGAAGCCGAAACAGGTTTTCCGCAGGATCCCAAGGAACAGCTTTGGGGCGCGGTAGGTGCGGTGTTTTCCTCGTGGATGAACCAGCGGGCGATCACCTATCGCCGCTTGCATCACATTCCGGCGGATTGGGGCACGGCCGTTAATGTGCAGGCTATGGTGTTCGGCAACATGGGCCCCGATTCCGCCACCGGCGTGGCGTTCACCCGCAACCCATCGACCGGGGAGAAGACGCTCTATGGAGAATTCCTCGTCAACGCACAGGGCGAGGATGTGGTCGCCGGCATCCGCACCCCGCAGGACCTGACAGAACAAGCGCGCGTCGCCGCCGGATCCGATCGGCCTTCGCTTGAAAAGCTGATGCCGGACGCCTTCGCGCTGTTCCTGCAATATGCGGACCGCCTGGAAGCCCATTATCGCGATATCCAGGACCTCGAATTCACCATCGAGCGCGGAAAATTGTGGATGCTGCAGACCCGGTCCGGCAAACGTACCGCCAAGGCGGCGTTGCGCATTGCCGTGGAAATGGCGCAGGAGAAATTGATTAGCCGCCGTGAGGCGGTGCAGCGCATCGATCCCGCTTCACTCGATCAGCTACTGCATCCGACCATCGCACCGGAAGCCAAGCGTGACGTTATCGCCACTGGCCTTCCTGCGTCACCGGGAGCGGCGACCGGCGAAATCGTGTTCAACTCCGACGAGGCGGAGGCTCTGAAGGCACAGGGCCGCGAAGTCATCCTTGTCCGTGTGGAAACCAGCCCGGAGGACATTCACGGCATGCATGCTGCACAGGGCATCTTGACCCAGCGCGGCGGCATGACCAGTCACGCGGCGGTTGTGGCCCGCGGCATGGGCAAACCCTGCGTGTCGGGCGCCGGCGCGATGCGCATCGACTACCAGAAGGGCGAATTGCGCGTTCCGGGCCGCACCTTTAACAAGGGTGACGTCATTACCATTGACGGGGGGGCAGGGCAGGTGCTTGCCGGTGCCGTCCCGATGATCCAGCCGGAACTGTCAGGCCATTTCGGCACGATCATGGAATGGGCTGACGATATCCGCCGCATGCGGGTGCGCGCCAATGCCGAAACGCCTGCCGACGCCCGGGCGGCACGAACCTTCGGAGCAGAGGGCATAGGCCTTTGCCGCACCGAGCACATGTTCTTCGACGAAGAGCGTATCGGTTCGGTGCGCGAAATGATCCTTGCCGAGAGCGAGGAAGAGCGTCGCACGGCGCTCGCCAAGCTGCTGCCCATGCAGCGTGCCGATTTTGCCGAGCTGTTCGAGATAATGGCGGGGCTGCCGGTGACGATTCGGCTGCTCGACCCGCCACTGCACGAATTCCTGCCGCATACCGATGCCGAGATCGAGCAGGTCGCCAAGGCGATGAATGTCGATTTCGATATCCTCAAGCGCCGCACCGAAACGCTTGCCGAGTTCAACCCGATGCTGGGCCACAGGGGTTGCAGGCTGGCCATTTCGTATCCCGAGATCGCAGAGATGCAGGCCCGCGCCATATTCGAGGCGGCAATCGAGGCAGCGAAGAACACCGGCGACAAGGTGGTACCCGAAGTCATGGTGCCGCTGGTGGGACTGCGCGAAGAGCTGGACTTCGTCAAGGCGCGCGTCGACGATGTCGCTAAATCGGTGATGCAGGAGACGGGTGAGGAATTTGAGTATCTGGTCGGCACCATGATCGAACTGCCACGCGCTGCGATCATGGCAGGCCGGATTGCGGAAGCCGCCGAGTTCTTCTCTTTCGGCACAAACGATCTGACCCAGACCACCTTCGGTATCTCGCGCGACGATGCGACGGCCTTCCTGCCGACTTACGAGGCCAAGGGCATCATCCCGCGTGATCCTTTTATTTCACTGGACATTGCTGGTGTTGGCGAACTCGTTCGCATGGCCTCCGACAAGGGCCGGGCTACAAGGCCTGAAATCAAGCTTGGTATTTGCGGCGAGCATGGCGGCGACCCGGCATCGGTCCACTTCTGCGAGGAAGTCGGGCTGGATTACGTCTCCTGTTCACCTTTCCGCGTGCCGATAGCACGTCTTGCAGCAGCGCAGGCGGCAAGCAAGGAAGCTTGAACCGGCCTAGTGGAACTCCACAAGGACCGCTCCTGCGACGATCAGGCCGATGATGACAATGCGGGTCAGGTCGATCTTCTCGCGGAAAATCAGCACACCAATACCTGTGGCAAAAATGATCGACACTTCGCGTATGGCGGCAGCCTCGCCGACATTTCCCAGCCGCGTTGCCAGCATGATAGCGCCAAAACTGACATAGGCGAGCAGAGCACCGAACAGGCCCCTCGCTGCCAGATCACCTATGGGCGGGCGGCGTCCTGGAGCCAGGTGCAACCAGCGCCAATACGCATATACCGGCGAACCAAACCCACCGATGAAGAAGAACCATGCAAGAAAGGCGAATGGGTCAGAAGCGAGTCGAATGCCGTAGGCATCGACAATCGTGTAGACTGCAATCATCACCCCGGTCAGCAGGGCGGCGGCGATGGCGGGAACAAAGGCTCCGCCGCTCGCCGGTGTCGTATCCATGGCGCGCAGATTGGCCCACGCCAGCGACAGGATTGCTCCCGATAGCAGCAGCAAGCCCATCCACTGGGTGATCTCCAGCCTCTCACCGAAGACCAGCAATGCCAGAAACGCCGTAATCAAAGGCCCCGTGCCGCGAGCTATCGGGTATACGAGGGTGAAGGCGCCGAACTGGAAAGATGTTGCTTGAAGTAGTTCGTAAGCGAGATGAACTAGGAAGGCGATCGCCAGAACACCGAACAACTCCGCACTGGGCCAAGGTACTACGAACAGAGCGAAGGGTGCTGCGATGACTGAAAACGTGATGTTCACGGCACCGCGGTTTAAGAACGGGTCGATCCCGCTCTTGTGGATTGCGCCAAGTATGGCGTGCGCAAGCGCCGACAGCAGCGCCAGTGCCAACGCCAACAGCTCGCCCGCTGGCGTGCCCTCCAATTGAATAATCAGTTCGGACAACGAGATTCCCGCCTGCCTTTTGCTGTGCGATAACCCTGCTTGCGTTCCATTGCCAGAGTAAACGAACATGGGAGCCATGCATGGCGGTAAGGGCCATTCTGTTCGACAAGGACGGTACGCTTTTCGATTTCGAGGCTACGTTTGGTCCGGCTACGGCAGGCGTGATCGCCGCACTGGCTGGCGATAACGATGCCTTGCGCGAAGAGATGGCGGCCCGCGCCGGTTTCGTTCTGGCGACCCAACGGTTTGGTGAGGATTCTGTCATCATCGCGGGCACAGCGGCCGATCTGGCAGAACTATGGTCCGGGCCGCTTGGCCGGACCGATCTGCCGGGATTGGCTGGAGAGATAGACCGGCTTTTTGAGCGGCTCACCGGCGAATGCGCCACACTCTTCCCGTTTGTGCCGGAGGTGTTGTCAGGGCTGGCCGAGATGGGTTTCGTGCTTGGTGTCGCAACCAACGACGCCGAGGCGGGTGCCCGCAACCATCTGCGCATTGCCGGGATCGACAAACTCTTTAGTTTCGTCTGCGGCTATGACAGCGGTCACGGCGCCAAGCCTGGCCCCGGCATGGTTCTCGCGTTTGCAGATCACTGCAAGGCAGAGCCGCCGCAAGTGCTGATGGTAGGCGACAGTCCTCATGACATGCTGGCAGGATCATCTGCCGGCGCCCAGACCGCCGCGGTATTAAGCGGTCTGGCGCATGACGACGCGCTTAGAGGTCTGTCCGGACACATCCTGCAGGATGTGCGAGGCCTCCCGGAACTTGCCGGCAAGCTTAGCGGGGCTCACTGAAGAAGCGGCGCGGTGACCTTGCCATCGCTGGCCATGAGGCTGAGCACATTGGCGTAGGCCTGTGTGAACTCTATCGCCATCTGCGGTGCTTCGGTCGCCGTGATGATCGAGACTACTCCCTCCTCCGGCCGCATCAGCAAGAAGCAGAGAGAACTCCGGGCAGCCTTTTTGCGAATAGCGACAGCACGATCGCTTTGCTGGTCGAATACGGCGTTGGGTATTTCAAAAAGCAGTTCACAGCCCGCATTGCAGGCGGCCTCGCACGCTGCCTGAAAGAACCGTTCACTTGCGCTTGCCATCGCTGTGCCGCTCCTGTGCGGAGGGGACCGGTACCGGGAAGTGTTGTCTGTTGGCTGATTTTCAACTGAACCGTCGCGGAGGTTCGGATTTGCCTGCATGGTCACGCTCCAACAATCTTAGACCCCCCAGCGCCGATCAAACAGAAGCCGTGGGCGGGAATAGGGCAGAATCTGGAATTCGACATCCCAATCCATTCGCCGTTTGTTCCCGAGGCATCATTTGCGCCATGTACATACGTCTGAACAACGATATGGTTCCGGCGTCGTAGCGTTGCTATTCGGATAGAGTTGGGGCAATTCCCGCGCATCAAGACGATTTCAGGGGGTCGGCACATGCCGGGGTACTACGAGCAGCGGCGGTCACGGGCGGCCCTATGGTGTGCCCGCCTGGCAAGTGTCTCGCTGCCCTATTTTGCCATCGTCATCCTGCTGCACCGTTTCGAGAAGGTCGCCACGCCGCAGGCTTATTGGTTGGTCGGCTTTGGCCTTATGCTGATCTTGTTCGCACTGTTCCTGGGCGCCCGTGCGATCGTCGATATGTGGAACCACGGCTATAGCGGGGGCCGGCTGACGGTGCGTGGCCTGCTGATCGCGATATTGCTGCTGCTGCCGTTTGCGTGGTTTGGCTATCTGGCGGTGCTCCATCCCTCGATCAATGATGTGTCCACCAATCCCTATTCGCCTCCCGGGTTTATCCGGGCCGCCAACATACGGGCCGACCAGGCAGCACAGGGGATGAACCAGCTCGCCAACTACACCCCCCCCTACGCCACCTTGCTGATTGAGTCCTATCCCAAGCTTGCCTCGCGTCGTTACAATGCTGGAGCCCGGCGCATTTATGCAGCCGCCGCTGCATTGATCACGGATCGCGACTGGCTGGTCACTGGGGTCACCGGGCTCCCGGACGAGGCCAATGCGCCCGCTGAAGGGGAGCAGGAAACACAGCCTGAATCCGAGGCCAGGCTTGAAACAGCTGTGCCCTTGGATATTCACGTGGAGGCCCTCGCTCGTAGCATGATCTTTGCCTTCCACTACGATGTAGTACTGCAGATCGTCAGCGAGGAGGAATCCACCCTCGTCGATATGCGCGTTGCCGCGAGATGGGGCCGGCACGATTTTGGTGCAAGCGCCAGAATCATCGAGAAGTTTCTCGCCGACCTGGATGCTTCCCTGTTGGGTATTGCCGGCGAAGGCTGATCGCTGCTGCGAGTCATCGATGGCATCAGGCGGGGAAGTATTCGCCCTCAAGCGAAGGCTGACCCTGACAGCCGATCCTGCCGCTTTCTACAAGATCCTCAACGTGCGCGAAGACCGACAGTGCAGCCGCGCCATGCAGTCTGGGATCGGTCTCCCGGTAGATGACCTTTACAACCTCTGCGATGGTCCGGTCGCCGCCGCGTACGCGGGAGAGAATGGCGGCTTCACGCATCTTGCGGTGCGCGCGCAGTGCCCGCACGAACTCTCTTGCCTTCTCCAACCTGCCGCCATGGCCCGGCAGATAAAGCGTTTCGTCACGCGCCAGCATGGTTTCCAGCGATTGCATGTAGTCCTTCATCGATCCGTCCGGCGGCGCCACGATGGAGGTGGACCACGCCATGACGTGGTCTCCGGAGAACACTGTGTTTGTACCGCCGAGTGCGAATGCCATGTGGTTGGCGGTGTGTCCCGGGGTGGCGATCGCCTCAAGCGACCACCCGTCGCCCGCCACAACGTCGCCGTGGCTCACCGTGACATCAGGCATGAATTCATGATCGCCTGAGGCGTCCAGCGCGTTGACTTCGCCCAGATGAAGTTCCCGTGCTGCCCGGTGCGGGCCTTCCCCTACCGTTTGGGCGCCGGTCACGGCAGCAAGTTCACGCGTCAGGGGTGAGTGATCGACATGGGTGTGGGTGACGACAATATGCGAGACGGGACGTCCATCGATAGCCGCAATCAGGTTTTCCAGATGCGACTCGTGTTCGGGTCCGGGATCGATCACCGCGAGTACATCGTTGCCGACAATGTATGAATTGGTGCCGTGGAAGGTGAATGGCCCCGGGTTTTCCACCGTAAGTCGCCGGACACCGGGAACTACTTCCACCGCTTTTCCATACGCAGGGTCGAAGGCTGTTCTGAACTCGGGTGCAGTCATGGAAGGAGATTTTCAGGTGGTTGGATTGATATGTCGGGACAAGCATTCCCAAGTAGCTGCAAGCTCTCCGCGGCGCTGAGTCGGCGCGCTTGCAAGCCGCCGGTCCAGCCCATATACAAACGCTCATAACATGAATACGGAGCGTTGAAATGACCGTTACTGCCGCAGGCAATGCATTGATCGACCGCAAGTTTGCTGCCAGCCCGGTTGCAAAGGCCATCTGGTATGCTTTTCTTGTTGTGCTTGGCGTTGCGGCAATCACTATTGCTGCGAAGATCAAGGTTTCGTTGTGGCCCAATCCCACCCCAGTAACGCTCCAGACGCTAGCGATCTTCACAATGGCGGCCGCCTACGGAAGCAGGCTGGGTCTGGCCACGTTGTTTTCGTATCTCGCCGCAGGCGCAGCCGGAATGCCGGTCTTCACCGGAACACCCGAGCAGGGCATTGGTCTGGCCTATATGGCTGGCGCAACCGGCGGTTACCTCATCGGCTTCGCGGTAATGGCATACATCACGGGCTGGGCAGCCGATCGGGGCTGGAACCGCAATCCCTTCAAGCTCGGGAGTGCCATGCTGGTAGGCGAGGCAATCATGCTTGTGATGGGCGCGTTGTGGATGGGGTATCTGTTCGGGGCCGACAAAATCATTGCCTGGGGCGTCGGTCCGTTCATTGTGACCGATCTAATCAAGCTCGCAATCGCAGCTACAATTGTTCCGGCCATTTGGGGACTGTTCCGCGGCAAGAGTAACTGATCGCTCCAAGTACGCGCCTTGTTTGCCACGCCATCTTCAGCAGGCATTAACCTTAACTCCCTCATAATCCGCCCAAATTGGGTAACTCCGGTCCTTGCGGCCGGGGCGGGGGAGTTGTTGCATGAAGACCATGCGTCAGGATCTGATCGGACATTTGGGCCCCGGCGCAACGATTGATCTGTTGTTTGCCGTCTGTGACGAACTTCCCTTTCCGGTTGGGGTCAGGAGCGGCAGCGAACTGGTCTACGCCAACGATGCGTGGCCGCAGGCTCACCTCAGCACCCCGGAGTGGGAATCCCTCAACGACGAGGGGAACTGGCTAGAAGCATCGCTTTCGCTTGACTCCTACGAAGACGAGGCGGTGTTGGTGTGGCGTGGTCGCGAGGGAGTTGCTGCCGATCAGCAGTCAACGCCAACGCAAGCGGTTGGTGGTCGCGGTGCAATTACCGGGGACGTGACGGAGGCTATGGCCCAGGGCCTCATTGTCTTCGATGAATACTCTGTGCGCCATGCCAACAAGCGTGCCGCGGAACTTCTGGAACTGCCCTCGGACCTGTTATCGCCCGGGCTGTCTCTGGATTTGTTCCTGCGATTTCAGCACGAGCGCGGTGATTTTGGCTCAGGCGAGAATGGCGGCGATGCTTTCGCGAAAATCCGGCGCCGCATTGCCCGCGGGCAGGATTTCGAAGGCGAGTGCCGTTTGCCTCGGGGACGCATTGTCTGGGCTTCTTCGAGAGCGCGTGAGTCCGGCGGCTTCGTCGTCACCTACACCGATGTAACCGAACTGCGGCAGGCCCTGCAGGAATCATCGCAGTCTTCACGGCTGCTTCGCGAGGCTGCGGACGCCATGGCACAGGGCATGGTTATCTTCGGGCCGAGGAAGATTGAGTTCGCTTCCGCCAAAGCCGCCGCTTTGCTGGACCTTCCGGCGGAGTATCTGGAGGCAGGGCGTGACTGGAACGATTACTTCGAGTTCCTCTTCGAACGCGGCGACTATGGAACCGGTCAGCAAGCGCGCGAGAAGATAGACAGGCTGAAAAACGAGATCGCCAACAGCATTGGGCACAGGGTGGAGCGGCTCTCGACCACCGGCCGCAACCTGCTGATAGAAGGCGAACCGCGGCCCGGCGGTGGGCTCGTCGTCACCGTTTCCGACGTCACTGACAGCAAAAGGCTTCAATCGGAGGTCAAGCTCTCAAAACAGCGCTTCGAGAGCATCGCCGAGATTAACAGCGACTGGTTCTGGGAGATGGATGCCGATCTCCGCTTCGTCTACTTCTCGGATTCCTTGCTTGAGGCGACAGGAATTGATCCAAGAAAGCTGATTGGAAAACGGCGTGAGGAAGCCGTCCTCCCCGAGGTTGATGAAGAAGTCTTCCGTCAGCATCTGGAGACCCTTAGAGACCGCAAACCCTTCCGCGATTTTGTCTATTCACGCCTGCGCGGTGACGAACGCGTTTGGCTATCCATCAGCGGCAATCCGGTGTTCGACTCAGATGGACAGTTTTGCGGTTATATCGGCTCCGGGCGCAACGTGAGCGAGGCGGTGCTTCGCGAGTCGGAGTTGAAGGACTCGCTCGCACGCAACCGGCAAATACAGGACTTGCTGTCGAGCACCATCGACAATCTGCCTGTCGGGCTGGTCATCTATGATGAAGACAATCGTTTCCTGCTGTCCAACAGGGCCGCGGGAAGTGAATTTGCCCGCGCAGTGGAGAAGCTTGGCGAGCGCCACACCATGCGGGAAATGCTGGAGCACTTCTATGACGGGGGAATGCTGTCACGAAGCGGGCAGGAACAACTGGACGGGTTGTATGACGACCGCAGTGCCTGGATCGACAAGATGGAGGAACTGTCCTTCGAGCCTTACCTCGAGTTCATGCGCACAACCAAGGACGGGAAGCACCTGCGCGTAACCAATCGCCGGCTTGAGAACGGGTTGATGATCTCCGTGCGTACCGATGTCACCAAGCTCCGCGAGGCGACGCTGAGTGCAAAAGCAGCTGACCGTGCGAAGAGTGAGTTTCTGGCTAACATGAGCCATGAGATTCGCACACCGATGAACGGTGTGATGGGGATGGCGGAGTTGCTGTCGAAGACGGAGCTTGATGCGCGCCAGCGCACCTTTGCCGACATCATCATCAAGTCGGGTGCGGCGTTGCTGACCATCATCAACGACATACTGGACTTCTCCAAGATCGATGCAGGCCAGATGGAGCTGGACCCGGCTCCCTTCCACCTGGCGGAAGCGATCGAGGATGTGGCGACTTTGGTCTCGTCGAAGGTGGCGGAGAAGGATCTGGAACTGGCTGTGCGCGTCGATCCGGCCATGCCGGAGATGCTGGTGGGAGATGTCGGCCGGTTGCGCCAGATCGTCACCAACCTGGTCGGCAATGCGGTCAAGTTCACCGAGGCGGGCCATGTGCTGGTCGATGTCGGCTTTGCCCAGGGCGGGCATGTCAGTGAACATGTGGGCGGCCATGTAGGTGGCCGGGCCATGCCCAATGCGGCCGTGGCCGTATCGGATGGAATGGCGAACACGCCAATATCGCAGGTAGAGCCCAACGATGCGCAAGGTTCGGATCCTGACAAGACAGGCGGCATTGTCGAACTGACGGTGCGGGTCGAGGATACCGGCATCGGCATTCCCGCCGACAAGCTCGCCACCATTTTCGACAAGTTCAGCCAGGTCGACGGTTCTGCCACCCGCAAGCATGAGGGTTCGGGGCTGGGGCTGGCGATCGCCACCTCGCTGGTCGAACTGATGGGCGGCAAGATGAGTGTGGAAAGCGAGCCGGGAAAGGGCTCGGTGTTCTCGTTCACCGTGCCGCTGCCGGTGCACGGCGCCGCGCCGAAGCGCAGGCCGGTGCCGCTTGATGTTACCGGCTCGCGCGTCCTCGTCGTCGACGACAATGGCGTCAACCGGGCGATCCTTTCCGAACAGATGGCGGCATGGAAGTTCGATGCCGCGGCCGCCGCATCAGGCGAAGAGGCGCTGGCCGTTATCGAGGCGGCGCGCGCCGAAGCCATCGCGATCGACTGCGTCATTCTGGATTACCACATGCCCGGCATGAACGGGGCGCAGGTGGCGCGCGCCATCCGCGCCATCGAGGCTGAGGGCGGTCCGTCCCTGCCGGTCATCATGCTGACCAGCGTCGACCAGACCGAAGAGGGCAAAAGCTTCTCCTCGCTGGGCATCGCGGCGCATCTGACCAAGCCTGCGCGCTCCTCGCTGCTGCTCGAGACCATCGTCTCGGTATTGTCGGAAGCCAGGGGCGGCGGCATCGGAGCGGCAGACGATGAAGAATGCATCGCAGCCGTGCGCCAGATCGCCAGGATGGGTTCAACCCCAAGTTCAGGCATGGATGCGGGCGAAGCGCAAGATTTGAACCATCAGGATGATGCCGGAGACATTGCCGCCGTCGAGAGCGCCTCCCGGGCACAGTTTGCCGGATCGGATGAAGCCGGCGAGGCTCCGTCCAAACCGCACACGCCAATATCGCACGTAGAGCCGAGCAGCGGCGATGCGCAAGATTTGAACCAGCAGAAAGAGCCGGAGCTTGTCTCCGGTGATGCGCAAGACTTGAACCACTCACAGTTCACATCGCACACATCCAAACCGCATGTAGAGCACGGCGATGCGCAAGATATTGGCCACAAGGAAGCGCGAAGCGATGCGCAAGATTTGGATCAGCAACAGTTCGCATCGCACGTTGAGGCGGGGCGAAGCCCTGACGAAGCGCAAGATTCGAACCACCAAAATGCCCCGCTCGACATTCTCGTCGCCGAGGACAATGAGGTGAACCAGATCCTGTTCACCCAGATCCTGGCCGCGACCGGCTACAGCTTCCACATCGCCGGCAATGGCGCGCAGGCCGTGCGCCTCAACGCCGAGCGCTCGCCCCGCCTCATCCTGATGGATGTCTCCATGCCTGAAATGAACGGACTGGAGGCCACCGGCCATATCCGCGAACACGAAGAAGCAACCGGCAGCCCCCGCACCCCCATCATCGGAGTGACCGCCCACGCCATCAAGGGCGACAGGGAAAAATGCATCGACGCGGGAATGGACGACTACCTCTCAAAACCCGTCTCTCCAGACGCACTAAC
>Ga0310345_10002097_pt1 | contig 20717 bp, 18 predicted proteins | sample HC15DNA20500_MG_FD_204667 | JGI IMG/M metagenome (GOLD analysis project Ga0310345, IMG submission 204667) | Marine microbial communities from station ALOHA, North Pacific Subtropical Gyre - HC15-DNA-20-500_MG | ecosystem: Environmental > Aquatic > Marine > Oceanic | place: Pacific Ocean: North...
GCAGACCCCAATCTCAGAATGAGAGTGGAGGGAGCCCTTTGGGCTTGTGGGCCTCGTGATCCTCACCTGCGCCTTCATTCCATCAGGAGAACACCCATGATCCAGTCGATCCCCTTGAAGAAGCTCGTCCCGAGCCCGCGCAACGTTCGCAAGTCGAGCGACGTGCTGGCCGACCTCCAGCTGCGGGCAGACATTGCTGCGCGCGGCCTGCTGCAGAACCTCGTCGTGCGCAAAGGAAAGCGCGGCAAGTTCGAGGTCGAGGCCGGCGGTCGTCGGCTCGCCGCGCTGCAGGCGCTGGCCGACGAGGGCACCTTGTCCGAAAACCACGAGGTCACCTGCCTCGTCATCGAAGGCGAGGAAAGCGAAGTGCGCGAAGCCAGTCTTGCCGAGAACTTCCAGCGCCTCGCGATGAACCCGGCCGACGAGGCGCAGGCCTTCGCCTCCATCATCGAGGCGGGGGCTACCACCGAAGACGTGGCGCGCCGCTTCGGCCTCACCGTCCGGTTCGTCGAAGGGCGCCTGCGTTTGGCAAGTCTCGCGCCTTGCGTCTTCGAAGCACTCGCCGAAGGCACGATCACGCTCGACATGGCCAAGGCCTACGGCGCGATCTCCGACGTGGAGCGCCAGGCGCATGTCTATGCCGAGCTGCAGGATGCCTGGTACCAGATCACGCCCGACACGATCCGCCGTATGGTGCTTGATGCCACGGTGCGCGGCAGCGATCCGCGAGCTGTTTTGGTCGGTCGCGACACCTATCTCGCCGCAGGTGGCCGGATCGAACGCGAACTCTTCGACGATGATGCCAGCGAAAGCTGGATCGATGTAGCGCTGCTCGAAGACCTCGCGCGCAAGGCCATGGAGGAAGCGGCCGCCAGGACGGCTCAGGAACACGGCCTTGCCTGGGTGCGACCGACGCTTGGCAATTATGTGAGCCATGACCTTGTCGAAGGTCTAAGTCGCTTGCCCAGCGAGCCTGCCCCGATGAGCGAACAGGAAGCGCAGGAACTTGGGCAGCTCGAGGCCGACTACGACCGCGTGGCCGCCGTGCTCGAAGACGAGGATAGCGACGAAGACGAAGTCGCCAAAGCCGAACAGGAACTGGTCGTGATCGACCGCGCCATGCGCGCGATCAATGATCGCCCGCCGGTGCTGGCCGACGAGCTGAAACAGGAGGCTGGCGCCTTCCTCGTCCTCTCGCGCAATGGCGAGCCGACATTGGTCCCGCAGTTCTATGCCGAGACCGAAGTCATCGCGGACGATGGCGCGATCGAGGCTGTCAGGGAGAGCGGAACGGCCAAGCCCAAGGGGAGCTCGCTTTCCCAACGCCTGCTCGACGAGCTCGCGATGCAGCGCCGCGACATCCTGGCGATCCACCTCGTCAACGATGCGGCACTTGCGCTCGACTTCATGGTCTTCACGCTCGCCGATGCCGATGGGCATGACTGGCGCGCCAAGAAGGCGTCGACGCTTGTCGGCTCTGTCGCGTCGGGCCCGGTTACCGGGTTCGAGGCCATGGATGCACCAGCGAGCGCTGCTCTGGCCGAGTTTGCGGGGTCGCTCGATGAAAGCTGGCGTTCTGGCGAAAGCGATGTTGAGCGGTTTGCCAAGTTCCGGGCACTGTCTGACGAAGTGCGCTCGGCATGGCTTGGTCATGTCGTTTCGCGCACTCTGGTTGCCAGCCTTGCCTGTGAAGGCGAACGTTCGGTACCGCTGCACGAGACACTCGGCTCGCTCCTCGAAATCGAGACCGCGCATTGGTGGCGTCCCACAGCTGCTAACTACTTCGACCGCGTGGCCAAGGCTCGCACGCTCGAGGCGCTCGATGCTGCGGGTGGTCCGGAGCTGGTCAGCCGATACGCTGCTTCGAAGAAGGCTGAGCTTGCGAGCGCAGCCGAGCGCATCTTCTCAGGCAACTTCATCGGCGAGGCCGAGGTCAAGGAGCGGGCGCAAGCCTGGGTTCCTGCGATCATGCTGTTCACTGCTGCTCAGGAGGTCGCGCCGATTGATGTCGAAGTCGACGAGGCAGTCAGCGACGACGCGACAGACGAAATTGCCGAGCAGGCTGCCTGACCCTCCTGACAGGTCGAGGTCGCTCGGTGGGCGGTCCGTCCCAATTGGGACGGACCGCCTTTTTCATGTCAGAATTTGGGCCGTGAGCAGAACTTCCGGTCTTGAGCCTTGCAGCGTCCGTTTCAGACGTTAGGATAACCTAAAGAGAATAGCACCGGCGGATGCCGGAAGTCGGCAGTTTGCTGCGAGCTATCGCTTGAGCCATTTTAGTGCCTCGCCTTCCTCATCGAGGTCGAACCCCTTGATCTCGAGATCCACTGCCGGACTCATAGTCTCGGCAAGTGAGCGCATCCATTCCGGACCACCGACGATCGCATATCGATCAAGCTGCTTGATGAAATCCATTTTCGATTTGGCGATATCCCCGGACGCAAGCAGCGACGGATCAAAGCCGTGCCAGTTCTTGATCCGTGCCATCATCCGCCGGGCGCCTGTCTTTTCCAGAGCGAGTCTGGCGTCCTTGATCACCGTCGCAGCATTATCCTCGTCGATCCGGCCATCGAGTTCGAAAGCCACGATCGAGCTGTGCCCGACGTCGACCAAGCGCACCGCATCGGCATGGGGGCGGTCGATTTCGCCCCTCGCCCACGCACGCGCTTGCTCCGCCTTGTCGCGGGAAAAGACCTCGTAGGTCACGCCGGGCAGCAGCGCACTTTCGATCCGTGCGGCGCTTCGCAACCACGACTGGTCTGCAATGACCGCGATCCGGTCAAGCCCGGTCAACATCCGCCACATTGCAGGCAGATGGCTCAATTCCTCGCCGAGAGCAGACCACTCCAAACCCTCGACATTCTCGACCTCGAAAACGAGGCTGGCCTTTTCGGCACCCTTGCCAATCGTCTCTGCCAGGTCGACTACCTGCCTCATGTCCGCTGATTGCACTTTCCCGCTGATCTTTACCTGCTGAACGTTCGGGGCGAGCTCGCTGATCGTGATCATTCGTAGTCCTTTCAGAACTTTCAGTTGCTATTGAACTAACTTACGCATAACTGCTCGGGCCGTTCCCCAAAGGAGTCTACCCTGCCTTTTCATCGGTCATCATTTCTGGATCGCAAGTCCCTGCTGGTGCTGACGAGCGTAAGCCTTCTGGGCGCTTGCGCCTCCCCGCAGCTCGATCGCCCGGAATTGGCACAGAACCTTCCGGTAAACTTTGCTGCCGGTGGCGTTCCCGCCCAGCCGGACGATCAATGGTGGACCCGCTTTGGGGATGAACGACTCACCAGCTTGATCGATGAAGCGGTGACAGAAAGTCCGCAGGTCGGGCAGGCGCTCGCCAGGGTTGAACAAGCGAGAGCACAGGCGCGCATCCAGCGCGCGGACCAGCTCCCGCAGATCTCCGCTTCGGGGAGTGCCTCTCGTTCGCGTCAGACGCTTGGTGGTCTTGGTCCGGTCGGAGCCATTCCGGGAATCCCGGAAGGTGAAGAAGGACCGTCGGGCTTCGTGGTCGAGAATTACGCTCTCTCCCTCGACGTCAGCTGGCAAACCGACTTGTTCGGCGCGCTTCGCGCCCGAAACGCGGCGGCGCGGGCCGACTTTCTTGCCAGTGAAGCCAATCTTCGGGCCGCGCGGCAAGCTATCGCGGCGGAAACCGCGCGCGCCTATTTCAGCCTGGTCGAAGCGCGGGCACAGGTCGCCCTGTCGCAGGAGGTCGTGGAGACCTTCGGTGAAATTGCCCGGCAGGTCGGCAATCGCGCAGATGTCGGTATCGCTCCGCCGAACGACAAGCTGCTTGCCATCTCGAACCTGCAATCGGCCTTTGCCGGTCTGCAGCAGCGCGAGGAAACGGTCGAGCGCCTTACCCGTCAGCTCGAAACCTTGCTGCGCGACTATCCCGCCGGGTCCCTGCCCACGGCGACAGTTCTTCCGGCGATCCCTGCACAGCCGCCCGTTGGATTGCCGGTGGATCTGCTCACGCGCAGGCCGGACGTGGCGGCTGCCGAATACAACTTGCGCGCGGCTGGCTTTCGCACTGCCGCCGCACAAAGGTCGCTCTTGCCCTCGCTCAACCTGACCGGGTCGGCCGGCACCGCGAGCGACGAACTGGGCAATCTGCTGGATGGTGATTTCTTCGTCTGGTCGATCGCCGGCGCCTTGCTCCAGCCGATCTTCCAGGGTGGGCGGCTTCGCGCGCAGGTTCGTCTTGCCGAAGGGCAGCGGGACGAAGCTGTCGAACTGTACGTCGATACCCTCCTGACTGCACTGTCCGAGGTGGAAACCGCGCTGGCGGTAGACGATGAACTGGCCGCCCGCGAAGCAGCACTGGTCAGCGCCGCCGAAGCATCCCAGCAGTCGGTCGATATATCCTTCAATCGCTATCGCGCAGGCATAGACCCGTTCCTGACCGTGCTGCAGAGCCAGCAAAGCGCGCTCGATGCCCGCAGCGCGATCATTGCAACCCGGCGGGCCCGGCTCGAAAACCGGATCGCCCTCCATCTTGCTCTTGGGGGCGGCTTCGGTTCACCCTCCACCACTCCAGTCTTCATTGGCGACGGCCCAGCTGCGCCCAGCCCTCGGGATTCCAACTGATGAAACGCATATACGCCATTCCGGCCAGCCTTTTGCTGGTGCTGTCAGCCTGCGGAGGCGGCAGCGAGGAACCGGATGCCGATGAAGCCGCAGCGGCCGAAGAGGCGCAGGCAGTCAGTGTGCGTGTGGCCCGCGTTTCGGAGGGTTCGATACAATCATGGGTCTATGCGCAGGGCACTGCTCGAGCAGCGCAGCGCGAATTCCTCTCTTTCGAAAGCGCTGGCCGGATCGCCTATCTCGACCCGCGCCTTGAAGAAGGTGACCGCGTTCGCCGCGGTCAGGTGATTGCCTATCAGCAGCAGGCCCGCGCGGAAGCCGGGGTTGCCAACGCCCGGTCGAGCCTCGCCAACGCGCGCACCGAAGTGCAGGTGGCTCAGGCCAACCAGAGACAGGCAGCCGCCAGCCTCGAACTGGCCCGCGAGACCTTCGAGAGGTATCGCCAGCTACTGGCCTTGAATTCAGCGTCCGAACAGGAATATGACGAGGCCGAGGCGCGGCTCGCCGAAGCGCGCGCCGCCAAGGACAAGGCCGACGCCCAGCTTGCCGCCGTCCGGGCGAACGTGAACGCGGCACAGGCCGGTGTCGACGAGGCACAGGTGAGCGTCAGCGAGAGTCGTATCGTTTCGCCGATCAACGGCGTCATTGCGCGTCTCAACATTGAGCAGGGCCAGTATTTTTCGCCGCAAGCCATTCAGACGAACAGCGAATCCGGTGCTTTATCCAGTGTTCCGGTTGTCATCATCAATCCATCGAGTTTCGAAGTTACCGTTCAATTGCCCGCCTTCGAACGGGACGCGGTCGAGATCGGCTCCGAGGTGTTGATCGATGCCGGTAACGGCACGGCAGGGACCGCAAGACAGGCCGAAGCGCGGCCGGGTATCGGTGCAGGACGAGCGCCGGGCCTCAACGTGAGCGATTTTGCCGTGCGCGGGCGCGTGGTGGCAATTTCGCCTTCGCTCGATCCGGAACGCCGTTCCTTTAAGGTGACGGTCCGCACGAATAGCGGTGCCGTCCGACTGCAGGACGGCGAGTTTGTCACTACGTGGATCGCAGGCCGACAGGTCGAAAACGTTCCAATCGTGCCTTACGACGCAATTCGGTTCGAGGATAATCAGGCGTTTGTCTTCGTATACGACCCCAAAACCAGAACTGCGCGAAGGACGTCGGTCGGATTGGGACTACAGGGGATCGAGGGTGTGGCGATCGCCTCTGGCCTCGACGCTGGCGCTCCGATCGTGACGAGCGGCGTCGAGCGCCTGTCGGATGGCGACCGGGTTCGCCGGATCGGGGAGAATCGCGGACAATTCGGTAGCCGCGCAGGTGACTCCCAGTGAGTGATCAGCAACCGGACGCCAATCTCCCGCAGGACGAAGACCAGGTTGAAGGGACTGCCCCGAGCGAAACGGGCCGTGAAAGCGAAGCCGTGGCAAACGCCAGCGGGTTCAAGAAGTTCTTCTTTCTCAAGACGAACTTCGGCATCCTTCTGACAACACTGCTCGTAGTCGGTGGGGTCATGGCCTATTTCAGCCTCGTCAAGGAATCGCTCCCCGACCTCGACATTCCGCAGGCGACCATCACCACCACCTGGCCCGGCGCCGACCCGACCACGATGGAAGAACAGGTCACGCAGGAGATCGAGGACGAGCTGACCACGCTCGCCGACGTCAAGGCGATCAACAGCGCTTCCTTCGACAGTTTTTCGCTGATTTCCGTCGAGTTCGACGCCAGCGCAGATTCGGGCGAAGCCATCGCCCGCCTGCGCGAAACGGTGGCCGACGCCGAGGCAAACCTGCCGTCGGAAGCCGAAAAGCCGGCGATCGAGCAGGTATCCGTCGATGATCGGCCCGTGCTCACGGTCGCCCTATATGGCGACGCGGGCCCGGCGGCGTTCAGCGCGCTGGGCGAGGATTTGCAGGACCGGCTGGAGCGGATCGGCGGCGTTAACGAGGTCGACGTGGCCGGCGTGCGCGAGGAAATCGTCCAGGTGCTGCTCGAGCCGCAGCGACTGCTGGCGCTCGGCCTGTCTCCGGTACAGGTGCGCGATGCCATCACCCGCGCCAATCTTGAACAACCATTTGGCGAGATCGAAAGCGAGGAAATCGGTGCAGTTGTCCGTCTGGAAGGACAGTTCCAGACGATTGACGACCTTCGCGCGCTACCGGTGGCTCGCTTCGGCGACGGCGCCAGCGGCCGCCCTGTATTGCTGGGCGAGATCGCGACCGTGCGCCGCCAGCTCGAAACCGAAGATTCGCGCACTTTCTACAGTGAGGACGGCGAACGCTTCCGACCTTCGGTCAGTCTTTCGGTCAAGAAGGTACCCGGCGCCGATACGATCCAGCTGATCGAGGACGTGCTGGCTGACATCAATGCCTATGCGCAGACCGCGGCCTGGCCTCAAGGTGTCGAACATACGGTAGTCCAGAACGAGGCCGAAACGATCTGGGATTCGCTTATCAACGTCTTTAACAACGGTTGGCAGGCGATGCTGGCGGTTTTCATCATCCTGTTCCTCGTCCTCACATGGCGCGAAGGGCTGATCGCGGGCCTGTCGATCCCGGTGACCTTCTGCGGAGTGCTGGTTGTCATCCTGTTGATGGGTTATTCGCTCAACGAGCTGGTCATCATCGGCATGGTGCTCGCCCTCGGCCTGCTGGTCGATGTGTTCATCCTTATGATGGAAGGGCTTCACGAGGATATCTACACCAACAACAAGAGCTTTGGGGAAGCGGCGCTCAGCACTATCGATCGCTATGCGATGCCGGCCTTCGCCGGCCAGTTGACGACGATCCTCGCGCTCGCGCCGCTCATGGCTATCGGTGGCGTTTCGGGGAAATTCATTCGCGTCCTGCCGATCACGGCCATCGCATGTCTCATCCTGGCTTACATCGTGGCGCTGTTCGCAGCCGTACCGCTGTCGCGCTACCTGCTCCAACGCGTTGCCGACGGGGATACAAAGGAAGAAACAAGCAAGGCCGACGCCGTGGCGGCAGATGCTTCCGGCTGGCTAGAGCGCTTCACGCAAGCCAACATCATCTCCAGCCGCAAGCGAGCCTGGACCTGGGTCGGCGGCGCAGTGGGAGTGTTCCTCCTGTCGTGCGTGGCCATCGCGCAGACATCGCTGGTGCTCTATCCCAAGACCGATGGCGAAAACTTGGGTATCAACATCGAGCTTCCCGCCTCTACGCAGCTCGAAACGTCGCAGAGGATTGCCGACGAAGTTGGCGAGCTGCTTCTGGAAAAACCCTACTTTGCCGATCTTATCAAGCTGGTAGGCAGCAAGAGTCCGTTCGCCAGCGGTTCGGTTGCCGCATCGTTGCAACCGTCGACGGCGGAAAATTTCATCGGCTTCTCCGCTACTTTCGTAGAACGTGGAAACCGCGATGCAGCAGGTTACGAACTGGCCGACGATCTGCGTGAAGAACTTCAAGCCTATCTCGACGCCAATGTTGCCGGCGCCGATTTGCTCGTGGTGGCGGAAACAGGCCAGCCCACTTCCGGCGATTCCATCGAAATCATCCTCACCGGGCCGGAAATGGTCGAATTGCAGGAGCTGTCGGAAGAGGTGCAAGCCCTACTTGAGGAAGAATCGGGGGTCGTCGACGTGCGCGACAACTTAGGCAGCGTGACCGGCGAGATTGCTCTGCGCCCGAACCGCGAGGCACTCGATTTCTTCGGTCTCACCCAGGCCGATCTCGCGGCGCAGATCCGCTTTGCGCTTTCGAACGATCAGGTAGGCGAGTTTGTGACACCGGGGCCGGAAGACGATCTGGAAATTCGCGTCGGGACCGATTGGCCGAGCCGCAGCGGGTTTGAGGCCGGCGGACCCTCGCGATATGAGGAATTGGCGCTGGTACGCGCCTTCACGCCAAGCGGGGAAAGCGTCGCATTGCTGTCGCTGCTCGAGCCGGTGCAATCTGAAGCGGCAGTGGCGGTCAGCCACAAGGACGGGGAACGCGCGCTGACGGTGCTGGCCAAGGATCAGGGCCGCCCGGTGACGGAAATTATCGACGCAATGACCCCCAAACTCGAAGCCGCGATGGAGGAATGGCCGCAGGGCTACGCTTTCGCCGTCGGGGGGGAAGCCGAAGAAACGGCCGAAACCTTCGGCTCCGCAGGTATCGCTCTGGCAGTCGCGATCATCATGGTCTTCGGGGTGCTGGTGATCGTGTTTGACAGTTTCCCGCAGGCATTCATTCTTCTCACCACGATGCCGATGGCACTGATTGGAACGTTCCTCGGCTTCTTTGCCTTCGGCCTAAGCCTGTCGTTCTTCGCCGTCGTTGGCGTGATCGCATTGATCGGGATCGTCGTGAACAACGGCATTGTCATGGTGGACACGATGAATTCGCGACTGCTCGAAGGGTTCACCATCGCCGATGCCGCCGCGAGAGGGGCAGCGGACCGGCTGCGGCCGATCCTGACGACATCGGTCACCACTATCGTCGGTCTCGTCCCGCTGGCGATCGGCAGTCCGATGTATCGCCCGCTTTGCTTCGCAATCATGTTCGGCCTTGTTTCGTCGACGATTCTGTCGCTGTTTATCATCCCCGCGCTCTACACCCTGCTGACACGCAAGAGCCGCGCCCAGGCGGAGGCGCTCGACTGATGCTCCGCTTGTTCGCCCTGCTGTTGCCGCTTTCGCTTGCACTAGGCGGATGCGCCACGTGGCCTGATCGCATTCCTCGCCTGGAAGCGCAGGCCGAAGCGGCGCAATTGCCAGGTTTTGAATCGGTCCGATATTGGGCCGATGCGCCTCCGGCTACATTCGCCGCCATGCGCGAAGAAATGGCGATCAGCGCACCGGAAAGGCGGGCCGACACCCTGCTTGCGCTATCTGGCGGGGCGGACGACGGTGCCTATGCGGCGGGTTTGCTCAAGGGCTGGAGCGATAGCGGAGAGCGTCCGCAATTCTCGATCGTCTCGGGCGTCAGCACCGGCGCCCTGATTGCACCTTTTGCGTTTCTCGGTTCGGAATATGACGAAAGTCTGCGCGCGTTCTACACCGAGATCTCGCGAAAGGACATCTACCGGCAGAGAGGCATCGTTGGCTTGTTGACGCAGCCGAGCGTGGCCGATGCTGCGCCGCTCGCTGAACTGATCGCCGCCAATATCGACGGAGCGATACTGGATGCAATCGCTCTCGAGCACGATAGTGGCCGCAGGCTGCTTGTCCAGACGACCAATCTGGATGCAGGACGCGGCATGATCTGGGATATGGGTGCGATTGCCCGAAGCAGCGATCCACGGCGGCTCGAACTCTTTCGCAGTGTGCTTCTTGCCTCAGCCAGCGTACCGGGCCTCTTTGCCCCGGTCATGATCGAGGTTTCGAACGGGGCCGCGAGCTTCTCCGAAATGCATGTCGATGGCGCGGTGACGGCCGGGTTTCTGGCGGTTCCCGAAAGCATGGCCATATCCGGCAAAATGCGGGCGGGGGCCGGGCAGGACCGCATATTCATCATTCTGAACGGTCGCCTGCGCCCCCAGTATGAGACGGTCGGTCCTTCGACATTCGCGATCATCGAACGCGCGCTCGATACGGTTCTTTCGGCTTACGACCGGGCAAGCCTGGCCAATGTGCAGCACTTCGCTGCCAGCAATGATATTGGCTTCGCCATCAGCTATATCGGCCCCGAGTTCGATGTGGAAACCGAAGAGCTATTTTCGCAGCCCTATATGAATGCACTCTACGAACACGGTATCGAACGTGGTCGCACCGGGGCATGGTCTGGCAGTCTTGAGGAAACGGCGGAAAGCCGGTGACGATTGCCGGGCAACTTCTTCTAGGTGGCATCGTGACTGCTCTCGCGATAATCGCGCAAGCGGGCTTTATCGCCTTCGCTTTCGCCATCGCGCACCGGATTGTTCCACTACGTTTTCGTCAGACGCGAACCGGCGCAACCGCGATGCTGGCGGCGGCAACTCTCTGGATGCTCGGCGCATTGAGTGTCGCTGCTTGGCTCTGGGCAGGACTGTTCATGTATCTCGGCGCGTTCGATGCCTTGGAGCCTTCGCTCTATTTCGCAACGGTATCCCTCACGACGCTGGGTTTTGGTGACGTCATCCTCTCGGACGATGTGCGTTTGCTTTCGGCTATCGTCGCAGCGAATGGCCTTCTCATGTTCGGGCTCAGCACGGCGTTCATGATCGAATTTGTCGGTGAGGTACGGCGTGACGAGGAAGAGGATCCGGGTTCCGCTTCATCGTCGAATTCACCACAAAGTGGACCTGCCCCGGTGGCAAGAAACGGAAATACCGAATGAAAATTGTCCATTCCTTATCGCTTTGCGTGATCGGCCTCGGTTTCACGATGACCGCGCCCGCGCCCGCGGCCGCGCAAGAAGAAGCCGAGGAACCCCGCCGTACACGCGTAGCGTTGGGTCCCCAGCTGGTTCCCAGCTATCCTGGTTCCGATACGCTCGCCATTCGGCCGTTGATCGATGTCTCACGAGCGGATGCGGATGAGGATTTCGAGTTCGAGGCACCCGACGAAAGTTTCGGCTTCGCGGTTGTTCGCGGAAAAAATTTGTCGCTGGGCCCGTCGCTCGGCTTCGAGGGAAAACGATCTTCTGACGATGTGGGAGGGCTGCCGGAAATAGGTCTTTCGATTGAGCTGGGCGGGTTTGCGCAACTGGAAATGGGCGAGAACCTTCGCATCCGCGCGGAGGCACGCCAAGGAGTCACCGGCCATGACGGCTTCATATCCGTGCTGAGCGCGGACTACGTCTTGCGCAATGGCGACCAGCAGTTGCTGTCTTTCGGCCCCCGCGTGACGATTACCGACAGTAATTATCAGGATGCGTACTTCGGTATTCGGCCGCAGGACACATCGTTCGGCCTGACCGCATTCGATGCGGACGGGGGCGTGCAATCGGTCGGTGTAACAATCGGGTACATCCAGCAATTCAGCCCGCGTTGGGGATTCTATAGCTACGCGAAATACGATCGTCTTGTCGGCGATCCGGCAGATTCCCCGGTGGTCGCTGCGTTTGGTTCGCGCGACCAGTTCGCCGGCGGAATTGCCCTGACCTATACTTTTGGGAAAGGCATCGAATGAGCGACAAGCCCGTAACTCTTACCCCTGCCGAAATCGATTTTATCGAACGGATGGGGATCAATGCGGAGGCCGATGGACAGGCCCGAATTACCGGTCGCATCTGGGGATTGCTGATGGTCATGGGTCGGATGCTCACCTCAGCCGAAATCGCCGAAACGCTTCAGGTCAGCCGGGGCAGTGTCAGCACCAATCTTCGCCTGCTGGAAGGGCTCGATATCATCGAACGCCGGTCAAAGCCGGGCGCGCGCGAGATCTACTTCGCCATGTGCCCGAACCCCTACACATCTCTGACGAAACAATTCGCCAGGCGCTTCGCGAACCACCGGCGCATGGTGGAGGATGCTGCGGCCAGGATCGAGCGGCAGGAAGGCCAGCAAAACCTCGCCAACCTGGCTCGTTTCTACGAGCTCATGGAACAGTGTCATCGCTCCCTGCTCTCCAAAATGGGTGATGACGAATGAAAGCGGGACTTGCCTCCTTCCGCATTCTGATCGCTGCGATTGGGCTTACCTTTGCATCATTTGCAGCTGCGCAAACGCTACCGGGAACCGAACCACCGGCCGAAGAAATTGCCACCGCGCCTGCGCCGGATCCGTTCGGACGCGAAACACCTCGCGGCACAATCACCGGATTGCTTCGGGCTTTGGCCGATGGGGATTACCTACGTGCAGCTCAATATTTCCCGGCCGAAGAAGGTCCTGGTGCAGAAGCAGAGAGCGAGATTTCGGAAGACGGCGCAGACGCCTTGGCCGCAGATGCAGAAACGAAACCAGGTCTGGATCGAGGGGCGGATCTGGCGCGGAAACTGCAGATCGCGCTCGATAGCGGCGGAAGCCTCTTGGCGTTCCCGCTCCTTTCTAACGAGGCGGCAGGCGTCGTCGATGACGGCCTCGCCCAGAACCTTGAACAGGTTGGCACACTTTCCGGTGAAGAAGGTGCCACCCCGATCCTGTTGCAGCAGACTACCGCTGCGGATGGTAGCACGCAGTGGCGTATCGCCCCCGAGACGGCCGAAGAAATCGCCGACTTCGTTCCCGCTGAAGGGGTTGAGGAAACGATCACGGACGAACAGGTCGCACTCGCCGGCGCTCCCCTTATCGACTGGCTTAAACTGGTCGCCCTCGCGCTGCTTGCCTTTGCCGCCTTCCGACTACTGGCTGCGCTGATAATGGCAGTGTTCCGTCGGGCAATTGCTGAGCACGACACGAATCCCATCTACCGGTTCCTGCATGCAGCCATGCCGCCGTTGTCGCTCTATCTGGCGGTCCTGACCTTCTATGCCACTGCCGACAACCTCGGAGTGTCGATCGTCGCGCGACAGACTTTGCTGCGCTACGCAGCCATCGTTGCCTGGATAGCTCTGGCTTGGTTCGCGCTGCGGCTCGTCGATGCAATCGCCCGCGTCGTGACGGGGCGGATGCACCGGGCCGAACGCCGTCAGGCTGTCACAATCGTCAGCTTCCTTCGCCGCGGTGCGAAGGTGCTCTTGCTGGCGATTGCGTTCGTGGCGGTGCTGGATACGGTCGGGCTGGATGTGACTACCGGCATCGCAGCACTCGGCATTGGCGGCCTTGCACTGGCGTTGGGAGCGCAGAAGACCATCGAGAACCTGGTCGGTTCGGTCACGTTGATCGCCGACAAGCCCGTGCAGGTGGGTGACGCCGCGCAGATCGGCGAGGTGTTCGGGACGGTCGAGGATATCGGAATGCGTTCCACTCTCGTGCGAACGCTGAACCGCACGCTTGTATCGATCCCCAACGGGTACCTCGCATCGGAGCGGATCGAAAACTACGCGCTGCGGGACCGCTTTCTTTTCCATCAGACCATAGGCGTCACCTACCATACCGATGCCGAACAGATGGAGCGATTGCTCGGCGAATTGCGGACCATCATCGCTGAGGACGGGAACATCATCGACGACGATGCGCGGGTCCGTTTCCACGGTTTCGGTGACAGCGCACTACAGATCGAGATATTCGCTTACTTCAATACCCGTTCCTATCCGGAATCGCTGGCAATGCAGGAAACGCTGCTGTTCGCGATCATGCGCAAGCTGGACGAACTCGGGATCGCATTCGCTTTCCCGACGCAGACCATCCATGTGCAAAACGATATCGCCGATTGATCACATGTTACTACCGAGTTCACGGCAGAAAAAGACGCACAGGTCCAGCAACGCATTAGGGAATACCGCACTTTCCACGTTGGGATTAGGCGCGTCGCAAAGAGCTTCCGAATATTCCGGCATGACCGGTATCGAATTGCTTGACGACGGCCTCGACGCTTTTGCGATCCGCAAGGTGTTGCTGGAGAATGCAGAGCGGTCGATCGATCTGCAATACTACATCTGGCATGACGATTTGACAGGTAATCTGATGCTGGAGCAGGTTCGCGCGGCAGCGGGGCGGGGTGTTCGGGTTCGGCTGCTCCTCGATGACAATGGTATCGCAGGATTAGACGACGTCCTCCGCTGGATGGCGGATCTGCCCAACATCGAGGTTCGGCTATTCAACCCATTTCGCAGCCGCCGTTTCAAACCGCTCGACTTTCTATTCCGCTTCCGCCGCGCAAACCGACGGATGCATTCGAAAAGCTTCACGGTCGACAATCAGGTAACGATCGTGGGTGGACGCAATATCGGCGACGAATATTTCGCCGCCAAGCGCGAGGGAATGTTTGCCGATCTCGATGCCGTCTGCATCGGTCCGGTGGTGCAGGAAGTGTCCGACTGCTTCGATCAATTCTGGAACTCGCCTCTTGCTGTGCCGATAGAAGCACTCGTTCCGGAGGTTGCCGAAACAAGAGCACAGAAGCTAGAAACTCGTATCAGTCGGCTTACCGGTGGGATGCAATCCGTCAGCTACGGCAAGCAGGTTGTAGAAGGGTCATTGCTCGGTCGCATCGAACGGGGGGAGATCGAACTGACTTGGGCGCTGGTTCAGCTGGTCAGCGATCCCCCGGAAAAGGGTCTTGCAGCGCGCGAAACGGGCGGCCCGTTACTCGATGCCCTTACCGGGATAATCGGTGAGCCGACGAAAGAACTGCTGATCGTATCAGCATACTTCGTCCCGACCAAAAATGGGGCCAACGCCCTCGCAGGAATGGCGAAACGAGGCGTGGACGTGCGGGTGCTGACGAATTCCTACGCTTCCACGGATGTTGGTGCTGTGCACGCGGGTTACGCCAAACATCGCAATCTGCTCATTCAAGCCGGAGTTCAGCTGTTCGAAGTGCCGGCGCCCGATGACGAACCCAAAACCGTCCGTAAATTCGTGCGCACCGGTTCGCGGGAACAAGACGGCACCCCAGGTTCAACCTTGCATGCCAAAGCCTTCTCCGTGGACGGAACCCGTCTATTTGTAGGTTCGCTCAATTTCGATCCCCGCTCCTTTTCGCTGAACACAGAGTTGGGCATCGTGATCGACAACGCCGCGTTGGCAAAACAGATGCGCCAGGCTTTCGACGACACAATAGCCCGAAACACATATCGCGTCGTTCTGGACGACGACGAGCTTGGCTGGATCGACGCTCGCGATGACGAACCGGTGATCGAGCGAATAGAACCAGGAACCACTTTCTTGTCGCGGATGCTTGTCCGGGTACTTGAACGCTTCCCGATCGATTGGTTGTTATGAGCTTTGCTGAAAGGGAACCGAATGTTTTCTTTTGGGTAACAGGCACCTCTCTCGGATTGGCCGAAACGAGGGCGCAAAGCTGCTATCCCAGCAATGCTGAACGAATGGTAGCTTTCGGGTAACGGGGCGAACATCTCGAATGACTGAAATGAAGGCGCAAAGCCGTCATCATTAGACGAGAGGGGAGGAAGCTTTTGCTTTTCTTGAACCGGGACATGTCCGTCTCGGCGATCAGGAGAACTCCCATGACCAAGTCCCGCCGCACTCCTTCGACTTCGCCTTCCCAGCGCATCACCGCCGCCATCATCGAAAAGCTCGAGCAAGGCACAAAGCCCTGGGTCAAGCCGTGGCGCGGTGTACCCGTCTCGCGGCCCTTGCGATCCTGCGGGACGCCCTATCGCGGCATGAACACCTTCTGGTTGTGGATGGTGGCCGACGGCTGTGGCTTCGCCTCGCCCTACTGGATGACCTATCGCCAGTGCCAGAAGCTCGGCGGACAGGTCCGCAAGGGTGAGAAATCGACCATCGCGATCTTCTACAAGAGCTACACCAAAGAAGTCGAAAACCCAGAAGGGGAAGCGGACTCCGAGAATCGGCGCGTGCTCAAGGCCTATGCGGTGTTCAACGCCGACCAGTGCGATGGTCTCACTGCATTTTATCATCCCAAGCCACTGGTTGCCGCGCTTGAGCCCGAAGGGCGCGAAGACAGGCTCGATGCCTTCTTCGCCCATATCGGCGCCGACTTGCGCCATCATGGTGCGCAGGCCTACTACGAGCCCCTGCGCGACCGCGTCACCATGCCGCCAGCCGAGCTCTTCGAAGCTTATGACCACTACTATGCGACACTCGCGCACGAGCTGTCGCACTGGACGGGGCATTCCTCGCGGCTCGATCGCGATCTCAAGAACCGCTTCGGCAGCGAAGCCTATGCTGCCGAGGAACTAATCGCCGAGTTGTCCTCGGCCATTCTCGGGGCCGAACTAGGTCTTCCGGTCACCCACCTCGACCATCACGCCAGCTACATCGCGTCCTGGCTCAAGATCCTCAAATCGGATGACCGTGCGATCCTGACGGCTGCGGCCAAGGCCGAGGAAGCGGCGAGCCTGCTGCTAGGCCTGGGTGGATACCAGTCATGCGAAAGCGATCCCGACATTGATCTCGCTGATGCAGCCTGAGGAGCCGTGAGATGGGACGTTCCGTCAGTTATCCGGCCGGATCCGTGGTTGCCTTTCGCCTGCTCGATGACGGCGAAGACGCAGATGTCGACTGGGCCTACGAGTGCCTCGTCGACGAGATTATCGATACCACGAAAACGAACTTTCCGTCCTTCGAGCGCTTCGAAGGATGGCGCGGCCGCGAGGACCGTATCCTCCTGCGCAATGCCTTCGCCGATTGCGGCATATCGACCTATTGCGGCCTTGCCGCGATCTGGCTCGTAGAACGCGACGATTCCCGGTACTGGGAAGCCGATTGCACCACGCCACGAACGGCAATGGCACGGCACTGGCTCGCCCAGGTGTCGGGAAGGTTCATCGACCTGTTTGGCGAGCTGCGCCTGGTGGGTCGGTTCTCGAATGGCGAAGCAGTCTTCGAACGCTCCCGATGCACCCGCGACACCGTGTCCTGAACCTGCCTCGGTCCTGTCCGCCGGGAGAGGCCCTTGGGCCGGTCGGGTCGCGCCGCAACCAGCGTCCCGTCGGCCCGTGTTGCCCGCGCCAGCCTAGGGCCGCAGGTTCCCCGCTACGCGGTGCGTCTCGCCCCTTGTCCCGGCCCTGATTGGGCTCTGGCGGACAGGACCGAGGCAATGGTGCCTCCTTTCCTTGTCCCCGCGATCAGATCAGGAGACACCCCATGTACGACAGCTTCATCGACCAGTTGAGCGGCCTTGACCTCTCAGGCCTCAGCATCAGGCCGGCCCCATTCAACGAAACCGACTTTCCCTGCGAGGATGCGATCGACCAGACGTTTGGTGCCGTATGGTCCGACTTCTTCGCCATGTTCTCCGATACTGCCTTGGAGGCCGATGCCGAGGATATTGCCTGGGGCGTGGTCAACCTCTTCCACCGCGCAGCCAGCCGCAAATCGGCTCAGCTTGACCGGGCCAGCGACGAGATCCGTGTCCTGCTCGCATCCGCCGACGGCTCCGAAGTGCATTCGAGCAATCTGGAAGAGCAGGTCGAGCGCGCGCAGGCTGCCGAGGCTAGCATGCTGGCCTTCGAGCAGATGCGTGAGGCTGCGGCAGCACTCTATCGCGACGAGACCGGTTCCTCGTGGAAGCCCGTTTCGGGCTCGCGCGCGAGCCATTCTCGAAACCTTACCTCGGCCGTGATCGATGCCCGCGATTTCCTCCGCGCTCGCGCCGAGAACCGCCGTCACGCCCTTATCCCGGAAGGAACTCCGGTCGTCTTTGCCGGTGGTCGTCAGAGCTTCGAGAGCGTCGAGGATGCACGTGTTTATGCCGACAATATCTGGGCGACGCTGGACAAGGTTCGCGATGCGGTTCCCGATCTCTTCCTGGTCCATGGTGGCGACGGCAAGGGTGCCGATCGCCTCGCCGCCAGCTGGGCTGAGCGCCGCGAAGTACAGCAGCTGACTTACTCGCTGGATCGTCGGCTTGGTGCCCGCGCCGGGTTCAAACGTAATGAGCAGATGCTCTCGCTCAATCCGCGTTATCTCGTCGCCTTTCCGGGCAATGGCGTGACCGAACGCCTTGTGATCGATGCCAAGACGCGCCGGATCACCGTGGTCGATCGTCGAGGCCCGTTGGGCACCTCTCCCGGCTCCTGAGGGGCCCTTCATCATCTGCATCTAAATTGCCTGGATGTGCATTCGGCGCCGACCCGACTATGGACCGGTCATGCAACTTGACGATCTGCTGCAGCGCTACTTTGCCACCACCGACCTCTCCGGAGTTGCTCCCGACGCCTTTGCAGCCGGCATCGAGCACTGCCGGGTCGATCTCGGCCTTGAGGAAGACCGGGGCAAGCGCTTTGCACTGTGGTCGTTCCTGCACATGTTCGGGTCCGCCCCCGATCTCGATGTGGCTTTCGAGAACGAGGAAGACCGGGAAGCTGCGCGCAACTTCATGGATCTCCTGGCGGCCTCGGAAGGCGATGTAGCAGGCTGATTACGGCAGGGTCTTGGCACCTTCAGACCCGCACCCGATACCCATCCGGCTTTTGTCGCGAACAGTCCTGAACCAGGTCAGCTGAGGACAGCAACCCGTTCCTTTCCGGCCGTGTTGGCGGCTGCGCCGCCTGCCCGCACCACCCGTCATGAACAGGTTTCCCTTCGGCCCCCAGACGTTGTCTGTTGGCCTGCGGTGCAGCCCTCCCATGCCCTGCTTCTTCTGGATGTTCGCAAGCCGGAGATGGTCTCCGGTTTGAGGAACTGAAGGACTACCACCATGACCAATATCGCAATCCTCACCGGCCGCATCGCCCGCGATCCCGATACCCGCGAGACCAAGGGCGGCACCAATGTCACCGGGATCACCGTCGTCACCGATCGCCCTGCGCGCGACAAGGACGGCAGGACCTATAAGGACGAGAACGGCTACACGGCCAAGGAAAGCGAGTTCCACCGCGTGACCTGCTTCAACGGCCTCGCCAAGACCGTCGGCCAGTACTGCTCGAAGGGCCAGCTGGTATCGGTCCAGGGCCGGATCCACTACACCCAGTGGGAGGACAAGGACGGGGTCACGCGCTACGGCACCGAGATCCTCGCGGACAAGGTCGACTTCCTCTCCAGGGGTAACGGCACGAGCGACGACAACGACAACACCGACGCTCCCGAGATCGACTGACTTCCAACATCATCGATCCCCATCAGAGGGGCGCTGTCCGGACTGGACAGCGCCCCTCTTCCTTTTCTAACCGGCTGATGTTTGGGGCTCGCGAGCGGGAGCAGGACGCGCTGCTTCCAGCCGCCGCAGGCCTTCTTCCTCGCCCAGCTTGCCGAGCAGTTCGCCGGCCTTTCTGATGCCCTTCTTAGAGAAGGTCTCGATACCTGTGCCCAGAAGCATCTGGCCCAGTTCGATGGCAGCCTTCTCTTCCAGTTCGCGCTGGCGCTGGTCGAGCGCTTCCCGGTCAGCTTCAAGTTTCTTCAGTGCGGCAATCGCGCTTCGTTGCGACGGCATATGGGGTCCTTTCTTTGATCCCCCCTGTGGCGGCAGCCCGTACGCATCCTGCCCCGGATCGAGGCATGTAGGAAAACGAAATCTGACCTCGCGCCAGGAGGAAAGGTGAGAGGGTCCTGGCTCACGGAACTCCCATGCTGACGGGAATGCAACCACCGCGTCAAGGACGGCGGGGCCCCACGATTTTGCCTCCCCTTCGCTGGCGCTACGATCCGACAAAACCGTTACCCCCACCGCCGCTTCGCGGTCGCCCATGCGGGCGATCCTGTGACCCGGCGGCCGCATCCCCGTCCGCCAACCTCCTGTCGGCTTCCCGACAAAATCAGGAGGATATCATGGCTACACTTGCAACGGTTCAGACCATTTCGAACAGCTACTTCGAGGCACTTGCCACCGCAGAGCGGCGGGCATTGCACAGCTTCTTCGACCAGCACGTCATCGAGGACGACGATCTTGGCTACCTCGCACTCGACGAGGGCGACTACAATGCGCTCCCGGCACACCTGGCACACCGCGTGGTGCACACGGTTCACGGGGGCATGCTCGACGAATACTGAACAGCGCGAAGAGGGCGGGAGCCGGCAACGGTTTCCGTCCTTTTTCGTGCTCGCCAAGGTGAGTGGCTGGACGCCAGACTGAGCGGGGCTGTGGACGCGCTCTGTCCCGCGCATCTCACGATGCGCTCCTGAGGGCGCGGCCGGATTTGCTCCTGGGCCCCGCACGCACTTGCGCACCGGAACCGGGTCGGACCAGCGCGCGCGGCAGGACCGACAGTCCCCGTTCCTGCCGCTCCACACGTGGTCCTTGGCCGGTCCCTCTTGCGCAGGTGCTAACTCTTGTTGGGAAAGGCGATAGGGCACTTCCGCTTGCTGCCATTGGTCAGTGGAGAGGGTTGCTCGCGCTCCCTCGGTAATAGTGGGTAATGACCCTTGGGACAGAACGGCCAGGGTCACTGGTCACCACCCGCGCAATTGGGGACGATGTGCACACCCTACCCCGCGACTTCGGGATTTATCTTTTTGTTATCGCTGAAGAATGTGGTTTTGGGCGAAATCAACCCGTCTGCGAGTAGAGCGGCTTTGCGCTGATCCGCTGACAACTCACATCCATCTATCACTCTGAAATATCGTCCGAATCTTTCGATTGACTGCGAGTTGTTCACGATTTATTCTCATCGGCACCTTCCGCAAGGTGAGCCAGGTTCCGTCGGCCCGACAAGGAACCTGTTTCATGACCCGACAAGATCGGCTTCAGACATTCGTATCTCTCTCCGTTGGTAACTGGGTTCGCCAGT
>Ga0310345_10002098_pt1 | contig 20708 bp, 16 predicted proteins | sample HC15DNA20500_MG_FD_204667 | JGI IMG/M metagenome (GOLD analysis project Ga0310345, IMG submission 204667) | Marine microbial communities from station ALOHA, North Pacific Subtropical Gyre - HC15-DNA-20-500_MG | ecosystem: Environmental > Aquatic > Marine > Oceanic | place: Pacific Ocean: North...
CGTTCCATTGCCTTGGCAGGTATCACAACGGCCTCCCTGAAGATTGAAGGAAAAATGACCCGCACTGAACCTTTTCGATTGAGCTTCTTGGGTCGAGGCAAAGAGATTACGAATCCAATGAAAAGCTTTGATGTAGGTGATAGGGTTGGATCGAGGGGTTCGACCGATCGGAGACTGATCGACCAGAAGGACGTCAGAAATCCAATGGCAACCGTCGATCCGCTGGTAATTCCCTCGATCGGGTACTACACCTTTCCGTGCCTTAAGGGCCGAATAGAGTACTTGATGGGCTAGTGTAGATTTCCCGGAACCAGAAACTCCCGTGATACATGTGATAACTCCTAGGGGAATCTCAACATCTAATCGTTTTAGATTATTTTCTTCAGCTCCGTAGATTTTTAACCACTGGTTGTTAGGAGAAGTCCTGATACGAGGGATTGGAATCCCTAGCTCTTTACGTAGGTATTTCCCCGTAAGTGAACGCTGACATTTGAGAAGTTCTTGAAAACTTCCAGAAAAAACAACACGTCCTCCCTGTTCACCGGCGCCAGGGCCCATGTCTATGATCCGGTCAGCCGACCGAATCATGGAAGGTTCGTGCTCAACCACTAGAATGGTATTTCCTGTGTCTCGGAGTTTTTTGAGGATCTCGATGAGTTTTGAATTGTCACGAGGATGCAATCCAATAGACGGCTCATCTAGAACGTATAGGGCTCCAACCAGTGAAGCACCTAATGAAGTTGCCAGTTGAATCCTCTGCGCCTCACCCCCAGAAAGGGTTGATGCTAAGCGGTCCAGCGTCAGGTACTCCAATCCTACTTTGTAGAGAAATTGGAGGCGCATTCGGAGCTCCCCTAAAATTCTTTCCGCCACGCGCGACTCAAAAGGTGTGAGAGTCAGCTTGTCAAAGTAACAATATGCCTCTTCTACGGTCATAGCGGTGATCTCGCCAATTTCCCGGCCTGCTACCTTTACTGCTCGAGCCTCAACTCGCAGACGGGTTCCCCGACAACTCCGACAACAGGTATATCCTCGGTAACGACTTAAGAAAACGCGAATGTACAATTTGTACTTCTTCGTCTCTAGGTAATCAAAAAAGCGTTTGATGCCTCGAAACTTCTCGTCCCCTTCATAAATCAAATCTTTTTGTTCGGGAAGTAACTCACGGTAAGGGACGTTCCATGGGATGTGATGCTGTTGGGTAAAACGTTTAAAATCAGTCCTAAGTCTACGGTAGCGAGGTTTAGTCCAGGGTTCAATAGCTCCTTGTTGGAGGCTTTTCTCGTGATCTGGAATAACTCGCTTAAGATCGAAATTTGTCGTGTTTCCGAATCCCTGGCAGTAAGAACAGGCTCCGAAAGGACTGTTAAAGGAAAAGAGCTGGGGTTCTGGCTCCTCATAGCTAACTTGGCATTGTCGGCAAACAAATCTTTCGTTAAAGGAGAAACGATCTCCCGAGGCTATAGTCCGTTCCACTTTTGGATCGCTAAGAGAGGTACTAGTGGTCTTCTCTTCAGCTGGCCCGTCGCGTAGGCCGACAACTTCGGCCACCGCAAATCCGGACCCTTCGCGGTAACAGGTTTCCAACGAATCAGTGAGTCGTTGTAGCAGACCCGGGCGAATGATGATCCGGTCGACAACAACCTCCAAGGGGGCGGCAAAATCCAAAGTTACCAAAGACTCGGGATTTGATAATTCGACAATGCGCTGTTTCTGATAAAGGCGATTAAAACCATGTTTCCGGAGATCTTGTAATACCCTCTTAATCAATTGCTGACTCTCTTGCGTAGAAATCGTCTCATGGTGTGGTAACCCTTTTCTCAACTCTTGAAAGCGTCGATACGAGGAAAAGGGAAATGAAAGAAATATTCGAGTTCCTTCCGGAAAAGAGAGCAGTTGATTCACTACATCATCGAGGACATCCTTTTTTACTTCCGTGTGACAATTCAAGCAAAAGGTTCGTCCAATTCGGGCATAGAGTAGGCGCAGGTAATCATAAACCTCAGTGACTGTTCCAACCGTGGAACGAGGATTTCGAACACTGTTTTTCTGTTTGATTGCAATGGCGGGTGAGATCCCTGCCACATACTCTACATCGGGCTTCTCAATACGCTCTAAAAACTGTCGGGCATAGGCAGAAAGTGATTCAATATACCGCCTTTGGCCTTCTGCATAGATGGTATCGAAGGCTAAACTGGATTTGCCGGAACCGCTGACGCCGGTGATCACCGTCAAACTGTCGTGGGGGATTTTGCAGTTGATGTTTCTAAGATTATGGACCTTGGCGCCTTGAACGCGAAGAACTTCCTGGCTCATGGAACGTACTATTTCCTCTCTAGGAGAAATGCTAAAATAGTCTAACCACGGTGAGTTATAGCAAGCGAACCCAATAAAAGTATAAATGAGGGTGTCTCAGGATGTCAAAATTCCCCTTATCATAAGGTTGTACACCATAGAAGCAAGTAAATCCGCTAAAATGAGCCAAAAGAATGGCTATTCTGATATTTAGGAAACATATCGATAATTTCAACAGTTGTACAAAGTTGAGTTAGAAGGGTGACGACTAGAAGAACCAACGTTTGTGTGGCCAGTACTGCCGAAAAAGATCATTCTCTTTAAGTTGATCCCTACGCACTATAGTTTATGTGAGAGATCCAGATTTGCAGTGATTACCAGGATGTGCCCGAAAGGGGAACATTCTTGGTAAGTGGATTTCTGCCATGCTTGATGATGAGTGTTCACAAAATTAGGTGCAGTCTGACCCTTCCGGAGTTGTAACCCTGAAAAGGCAGGAGTTATGTTATGATGTGAATAGACAAGCCTGGATGGTTGCTTACCTTGCGGGGTGGAAGGTTGATTTTGAAAAAAATAGGCTTCCTGCTGTGAGCATCGAACATACCTTACGTGACACCAAAATCCGGCATTTAAACCTTAGAGATATGGTTTGTGTTTCCCCTGAGTGTAGTTTAGGAGAAGCCATCGCAACCATGCAAAAACGTCGAAGTGGGTGTGTTTTGGTTGCAGCGGGATCTAATCTAGAGGGTATTTTCACTGAGAGGGACCTGATTCGTAAGGTCGTGGGTCACCAGGAGATCTGTCTTGACCAACCGATTAGCGACTTCATGACTATTCAGCCAGCTGTTTTGAATCCGGATGATTCTCTGCTTGACGCTATTTCTTTGATGAACAAAGGAGGCTACCGCCATATTCCCCTGGTCGATTCGACTAATCAAGTGCGTCATTGTCTTTCTGTTGTCAATATTGTCGACTACCTGTCAGAACACTACCCTCAGGAGTTGTTATCTCTTCCACCCAGGCCAGATCAAAATTTCGCTGAGCCAGATGGAGCATAACATCCCATTAGCCTAGAACCTGAGATCGGACCAGAGTATCAACCTTAAGAACTGAAAGTTAAATCACCATGCCGGCAATCACCACTGCAAAAGACAGCAAGCCAAACACTAATATTGTTGAAGTAGAAAATGCAACTATCCGATTCGCCGGCGACTCAGGTGATGGGATACAGCTGACTGGAACCCAGTTTACTAACACTTCTGCTTTTTTTGGAAACGACATTAGCACCCTTCCAGATTTTCCGGCTGAGATTCGCGCCCCGGCGGGCTCCCTTCCAGGAGTGAGTGGATTTCAGATTAACTTTAGTAGCCGAAATATTCGGACTCCTGGCGACCAGCCCAACGCTTTAGTTGCCATGAATCCGGCGGCACTGAAGGTGCACCTGTCGGACCTTAAGGCTGGGGGAATTATCATAGCCAATTCAGACTCCTTTGGGAGGCTTAACCTAAGAAAGGCTGGCTATAAGACCAATCCACTAGAGGATGGAACCTTGGGCAGCTATCGTCTGATTGCTATTCCACTAACTAAGCTAAATAGCAGTGCCCTCAAGGATGTTGACCTTCCCAAGAAAGATGCCGATCGGTGTAAGAACTTCTTTGCTCTGGGAGTAACCTATTGGCTTTACGACCGCCCGTTGGAATCCACGCTAGGCTGGATTAAGACCAAGTTTAAAAAAAATCAAAAGATTTTGGAGGCCAATACTCTGGCTTTGCGAGCTGGATATAACTATGCGGATACCATAGAACTTTTCACTACCCACTATCGTGTGAGAACGGCAAAGCTTTCTCCAGGGACGTACCGCAATATTACTGGAAATCAAGCAACTGCTTTTGGGTTTATTGCGGCCTCTCAAATTGCGAAACGGCCGCTTTTTTATGCAAGTTATCCGATTACCCCAGCCAGTGACATTCTTCACGAGCTGTCTCAACACAAGAATTTCGGCATCAGGACATTTCAAGCAGAAGATGAGATTGCCGCCATCGGAGCTGCCATTGGTGCATCCTTTGCTGGTCACCTAGGATTGACTGGGACTAGTGGACCAGGTGTGGCGCTGAAGTCAGAGGCAATTGGCCTGGCAGTCATGACGGAACTGCCAGTGGTTGTTGCTAATATCCAAAGAGGTGGTCCGAGCACAGGTCTTCCGACCAAGACTGAACAAGCCGACCTGCTTCAAGCTATGTTTGGGAGAAATGGAGAATGTCCAGCGCCAATCGTCGCACCGGATACGCCAGGTGGTTGTTTTAGTATGGCCTTTGAGGCGTTCAGGCTAGCAATCCAGTTTATGACACCTGTTTTTTATCTTTCCGACGGGTACTTGGCCAATGGAGCTGAGCCCTGGAAGATTCCTTCGGTCAAAGACCTTCCCAATATCGTGGTGGACTTCAGAACCGACCCCGAGGGATTTCAACCCTACTTGCGAGATGAGAAAACGCTCTCTCGTCCCTGGGCTATTCCAGGTACACCAGGGTTGGAGCACCGCATTGGTGGATTGGAGAAACAGCATCTCACGGGCGATGTTAGTTATAACTCGGAAAACCATGATTTCATGGTTCGTTTACGTGCTGAAAAGATTAAGAAAATAGCTGACTTTATTCCAGATGTTGAAGTTTTCGGCGAGTCCGAAGGAGAACTCCTAGTTGTTGGTTGGGGGTCTACTTATGGTGCGATTACCTCAGCAGTAGAGAGTATGCAGGAGGAAGGGATTTCCGTCTCCAGTATTCATTTGCGTTACCTAAATCCATTTCCAAGGAATTTGGGGTATATTCTTTCGCGTTTTAAGAAGGTGTTGGTGCCTGAGCTTAATTTGGGTCAATTGCTAATGATCTTGCGCTCACGTTACCTAGTAGATGCAGTCGGATTCAACAAGGTGCGTGGCCTTCCATTTAAGATTTCAGAACTAAAAATTAAGATAAGAGAGTTGGTATAGCTTCACGGAACAACAAGTATGTTGACCTTTGTGAGGGTGCTTGACAGAAAACAGGGCAAACAACCATGAGTGATCAAGGCAACCAAGGACAAAAAGTGTCGGAGCTTCTTCAACTGAGACGTCAGGACTTTGTTAGCGACCAAGAGGTCAGGTGGTGTCCTGGCTGCGGTGACTATTCTATTTTGGCACAAACGCAAAAGACTCTGCCTGAACTGAATATTCCTAGGGAGAATTTCGTTTTTGTTTCCGGCATTGGTTGTTCGAGTCGTTTCCCTTACTACGTCAATACCTATGGATTTCATGGGATTCATGGCCGGGCCCCAACCTTGGCCACCGGAATCAAGGCTTCACGTCCAGAACTTTCTGTTTGGGTGATTACGGGGGATGGTGATGCCCTGAGCATTGGTGGCAACCATTTCATGCACACCATTCGTAGAAATTTGGATATCAATATTATTCTCTTTAACAATCGAATCTACGGGTTGACTAAAGGCCAGTATTCCCCAACCTCTGAATTTGGTAAGAAAACAAAATCTACTCCGATAGGCTCTATTGACTATCCTATTAATCCACTGTGTATTGCCCTTTCTAATGAGGCCACTTTTGTTGCCCGATCCATTGATGTGGATGTGAAGCACCTGTCGACAGTTCTTACACAGGCTGCCCAGCATAAAGGTGTTTCTTTTGTTGAAATTTTCCAAAATTGCAACATTTATAATGACGGGGCGTTCAAGCATTTTTCAAAACGTGAGTTTCGTGATGACCGGACAATTCGTCTGGAACATGGTAAGCCACTCATTTTCGGCAAGGATCGAAATAAGGGTATTCGACTGAATGGCTTGAAACTAGAAGTGGTTGATCTTGGCAACGGAGTTTCTGAATCGGACCTGCTAGTCCATGATGTGTATTCTCCGGAGCCTCACCTGGCAAACATGTTGGCCCGCATGGATTATCCAGATTTTCCAGTCCCTATTGGTCTCTTCCGCTCATTGGCTAAACCCACCTACGATGAATTGATGGAAGCCCAGGTTAAGGATGCTATTAGCCGTAGGGGAAAAGGAGATCTTGAGAAGTTACTCAATGCCGGAGATGTCTGGGTGGTTGAGTAGTGTCCTTGCTATGAGGGGAATTCTCCGCTTTGCTTCCAGCCGGGTTGACAGGCAACGTTATTGTTAGAATAAGGTCTGTATGATAGATCGTAAATGTTTATTAAGAGGCTGTCATGATTTGTCCAGCTTGCAACACGTCTAATATTCCTGGCACCGACAGATGCTATCATTGCCTATCGCCCTTCTCCAAGCTAGATATTCCTCTCCCTACGACAGGATTACAGAAACGTCTCATGGAAGATACAGTAGCTGCCTTGAAACCGCGAATGGCCGTGACCGTTTCCGCTGAGACTCCCCTGGACAGGGTCGTTCAACTTTTAAAGGAAAAAGGTGTGGGATGTGTACTGGTGTTGGATGGAGAGTGTCTGGTGGGAATTCTTTCAGAAAAGGATGTGCTCTATAAGCTAGGTGGGAAAGATAACTCTCTAAATACAATCAAAACTAGCGAGATCATGACGTCAAATCCAGTCACAGTGAATATGGATGACTCAATTCGTTTCGTTCTTCACCAAATGTCCATCGGAGGATTTCGTCATATTCCGATTACTAGTCGATCTTCGCCTCCAAAGATTATCTCGGTTCGGGATGTATTGGGATACATGTGTAAATCAGTAACAGATATTGAACCAAAAATGGCAGGGTCTTTAGCTTTAAAAGGTCTTTCGTAAGAGTGAGAGTCCCCGACTACTTGACTTGAGTCTCATGGTACTGGGTTGGGGCTCGACAGCACATACAAGGTCCTGGAATATAGGTGGTGATGTTACAGATCTCACAGAAGTAGAAGAAGTCGTACACTTTACCGCCGCGAATCAGTTGTGATCTGATGATTTCAAAAGTGTTGTCAGTGCCCAATTGTTTCAGGATAAGTTGGAATTTATTGGTTTGTAACTTTCGTTCCTGGACCAGGATATTGGAGGATTTCCCCTCAGTTAGAGGAAAAAGTCGTCCGGCAGCTTCTCTGATGGCCAACCTGGTGCACTGGGTTTTACAAGGTGGTTCGTGCAGTTTCGAGCCAAGGCAAACCAGGATTCCCCGGACTACAAAATTTTTGGTTTCTGAATGAGTTGTTTCTAGGTAAAGAAGGAGGGTTAAGACGAATAGCAGAACTGACTGGGTCAGTATTATTAATTTTTTCATTTTTCCCTCAGACCGAGAAAAAATTATACCATTTGAACTATCAACTAAATTATTTTTGGTGGCAAGGGACAACGCGCAGCCTACTAGGCTAGGTACCCCCAATTAGAATAAAATCAAGATTGTGAAAACTAGATTGGATTGAGGTTGAGAGTGGCTGATTTGAAGGCAAGGTCTGAGGCGTCTCCTAACTCCAAGACTCTGGCGATTAAGGTAGAAGACTTCTCATATCAGACCATGGAGCAGGTCAACGGAAGAGCTTCTATGATCCGATTTGAGCTCAAGAATCCCGACATCAAGGCGGGTGACGTTCTAGTGGTCCTGGCTGGAAGTGAGATCCAGTTTCATGGCCTCATTATGAGAGTAGAAGATGGTTGGGCTACAACAACTGACTACCATAGTCTCTTGATTTCTGACACAGTTCACTGAGTGAGTCCCTCCTAATTAATAGTTGTAACCAGAGATCATTTATTCAAATCTTCTGTTGTTGTGATTAATTTCTTCTCAGAATGGTGTCTTCTATATAAAACTTTTATAGAGACTGTTTTGTGCGTAAACACTCTTTACACTAGCGTAAACACTCTTTACACTAGATGAGTTTTTAATATAATAACTGGCTCGTGTTAGTCCTGATTGATGTTCTGTTTGGATGCATGGTTTGTCAGAAAGGTAGATCCTGGATAGCAATTGTGTACATCGCTCAGGGTTGAGGCCATGATTAAGAAGGGGGAGGTTTCGTGATTGAAGTCGACAAACTGACCAAGAGATTTGGTAACTTTAAGGCTATTGATGATGTGTCCTTTCGTGTAGAAAAGGGAGAAATTCTAGGATTTTTAGGGCCTAATGGTGCTGGCAAGACAACCACCATGCGGATCCTGACCTGTTTTTTACCTGCCAGCGAGGGAACGGCGCGAGTAGCTGGGTTCGACGTTTTTGAGAATGCTATGGAGGTAAAACGTCGCATTGGCTATTTACCTGAACAGCCGCCACTTTACGAAGAGATGACTGTGGACAGTTATCTCAGTTTCGTTGCTAAAATAAAGGGAGTCTTTCCAGGAGACCGGAAGAAGCGGATCCAGCGAGTCAAAGAACAGGTCCGGGTGGAAGATTATGGAGATAAACTGATTAAGCATTTGTCGAAAGGCTTTAAGCAGCGAGTGGGTTTGGCTCAGGCTTTAATTCATGATCCGGAGATTTTGATCCTCGATGAGCCGACAGCGGGCTTGGATCCTAATCAGATTCGGGAAGTCCGTGAACTGATTAAGAGCCTTTCGGGAAATCATACCATTATTTTGTCCACCCATATTCTGCCGGAGGTTAGTATGACCTGCCAGCGGGTAGTGATTATTTCTGAAGGTAAGATTGTTGCGGTGGATACTCCTGAGAACCTAACTCGACAGCAACAGGGTGCTAGCCGAATTTCCTTAAAAATCAAGGGACCTGATGCTGGATTGAAGGAACGGTTGAGAGAGGTTACTGGAGTGTTAAGTGTTGAATCTAACGTCCTGGATGGTGATGGTGAAGAAGTTCACTCTTTTTCCGTTGAGACAGAACTGAAACAGGACATAAGAGGACAGTTAGCCAGGAGTGTAATAGAGAGCGGCTTTGAATTGGTGGAGCTACGCTCTATGGAATTGAGCCTGGAAGATGTGTTTACCCAGTTAACGACCCAGGAGGAGGTGCGGAGTCAATGAGAAACATCTTCGCCATTATTGGAAAAGAATTGAGGGCCTATTTTGCCTCGCCTATTGCCTACGTAGTATTGACCGTGTTTCTACTATTAAGCGGATATTTTTTCTACAATATCCTCTCGGTTTTCATCCAGCGTTCCATGATGATGGTGGTTCAAGCACAGCAGTTCGGGGGGGCACCACCTGCTATGGATGTCCCGGCCTTAGTGGAGAGAAACTTCTTCGGCATCATCAGTACTATCATTTTGTTTATGTTACCGATGCTCACCATGGCTAGTTTTGCCGAAGAAAAGCGACGGAGAACTTTTGAGCTACTAATCACTTCTCCCCTGACTAATGTGCAGATCATTGTTGGAAAGTTTCTGGCAGCTATGTTTTTTTTCATAGTGATGTTGTTGCCGACCATGATCTACCATGTCTTTCTTTACTTGCATAGCTCTCCCAAGATGACTGTAGGCCCAGCCCTTTCTGGTTATTTAGGCTTGCTATTTCTCGGGGGAGCACTGATTGCACTGGGTATCTTCATTTCCACTCTCACCGAGAACCAAATAGTTGCAGCGATTATCAGTTTCGGTGCGATCCTTATTCTTTGGGTGATTGACCTTTCGGCTCAAGCTGCGGGTCCATTTTGGCAGGAAGTATTGGGTTATATCTCGATACTTAATCATTTCGACGACTTTTCCAAAGGAGTGATTGATACCTCAAGCCTAGTCGTTTACCTGAGCTTTGTTTTGCTCGGGCTTTTTCTAACTTATCGCTCTATAGAATCGCTTCGGTGGAGGACATAGTGTCATGAACAAGCTTAAGAATGTCTCTGCTGCGGGTCCTTTATTGTTATTACTGACTCTGATTATATATAACACTCAGGGGGTTGCTGATATCTGGGTGCACATTCCTTTTTGGCTGGGGGTGGCTCTAACTATCTTGCTGTTGATCCTGTACTTTGATCAGGTCAAGGCTAGCCTTAGACTTCGTTCTACCCAATATGGTGCCAACAGCTTCGTCATGGTCTTACTGGTCGTTGGAATTCTAGGGATGGTGAACTTTCTTGCCAAGAAATACAACGAACGCTGGGACCTCACCAGTGCCAAGCTTTACAGTTTATCTGACCAAACAGAGAAATTGATGACAGGACTAAAAGACGAGGTTGAAGTCATCCATTTTGATAAAGAACCCAATCCTACTCTAAATGACTTAATGAAAGAATATCAGAGCGTTAACCCATCCGCGCTGACCTATCGACGTGTAGATCCTCAGAGCGATCCTGGACTAGCCAAAAAGTATGAAGTTAGTCGCTTTGGTGCCATCGTTGTGGTGTTTGGGGATAAGCACGAAAAAGTGGAGGCTCCTCGGGAGGAGGATTTCACCAACACCATTCTAAAAGTGACCCGAGAACAGGATAAAGTCATTTACTTTACCAAAGGACACAATGAAGCAGATATTGACAATAATCAGAATGAACGGGGCTATGCTCAAGCTAAAGGTGCCATTGGGGATCAGAACTACAAGGTAAAGAGCGTCAATTTGGCCGAGTCGAGATCGATTCCGGAGGATTGTTCAGCTTTGGTGATTGCAGGTCCAAAGGTGGCTTTACTCCCCACCGAAACAGTACTCATCGATGAATATGTCGATTCGGGAGGAAAAGTTTTACTGCTTACGGATCCAGATTCCGATGCAGGGATGGACGCATTGCTCAAGAAGTGGAAGATAGGTGTTGAGGACGACATTGTCGTTGACTCAAGCGGGCTGGGCCAGCTTTTTGGTATGGGGCCTGCGGCTCCTCTTGTTGCATCGTATGAGTCCCATCCGATTACCGAAGACCTAGCCAATACGATGTCATTTTTCCCAGAAGCTCGCTCTCTTAAGACAATTGAAAATGCAGAATCTGATTTTAATTCCACTGTGTTATTTCGCACCTCAGAAAGAAGCTGGGGAGAAAAAAATCTAGTGGCGGGCTCAGCTGAATTCAATGAGGGTGTGGATATTGAAGGTCCTGTTGTTCTTGGTGTTGTTAGTACCCGTTCGGTAAGTCCAACACTGGAAGAGACCAATGGGGACCAAGGTGAGACAAAGAAAAAAAAGGAAGATGTAAAGATTTTCGGTAAAGAGTCCCGAGTAGTGGTCATCGGTGATTCAGATTTTGCTAATAATGCCTTTCTGCGTCACCAAAGAAACGGCGACCTCTTCTTAAATACTGTCAGCTGGTTGGCTGAGGACGAGGACCTAATTTCTGTTCGTCCCAAGGATCCGGAGAATCGCAGCGTGCAGATGACAAGTGCGAATTCGAGAATGTTGTTCTGGCTGACTATGGTAATGATGCCTGGAGCAGCCTTGATCGCAGGGATCATCGTTTGGACGAGGAGAAGATAGAGATGATTTGGAAAACCTTGGGAATTACGGCTGGCTTTTTTCTTTGTTTAGGTTCCTTTGTATATTTTTATGAGATCGAGGGTGGAAAGAAACGGGAAGAAGCAGAGGAGAAAGCCAAACAGCTCTTCCAATTCGATAAGGAAGACATAACGTCCATCTCTCTTGCTCGTAATGGTACCCCCATCACATTGGAAAAAGATGAAGATGTTTGGAAGCTGGTCCAGCCGATAGAGGCCGCAGCTGATAAGACGGTAGCAGATGGACTGGCTTCCGAATTGGGTTCTGCTAAGGTGGAAAGATCTCTGACACCGATCCCGATCGATTGGAAAGCCTTTGGCCTCGAGAGTCCGAAGATTAAGGTCAAGGTTGGTTTGAAGGATGGGGGAGTGCATGACGTTGAGTTTGGAGAGAAAGACTTTAACGAATCTTCTATTTTTGCCAGAATTCCTGGACAAGAGAGGATCTTGGTTTTGCCTAGCGGGTTGTTCTCCAATGCTGATAAGAAGCTTTTTGATTTTAGAGATAAGACCGTCATAGGTTTTGAGAGAGACGAAGTCAAGAAAGTGGAAATTCGTTCCAACGGGAAGGTCTATGTTTTGGAGAAGAAGGAAACGGAGTGGTCTATCCAGCAGCCTATTGAAGCCAAAGCTGACCGTTCAGAAGTGAATACGATACTTAGCGATCTCGAATTTGCTCGCCTAGAAGAGTTCATGGAGCGAGGAACTCCCCTGAGAAACTATGGACTGAAAAACCCTAGGGCCCGAGTGGATCTTTATTTGGGCGAAAATCAAGCTAGAAAGACACTGCTTGTTGGGAAGAAAGTTGGCGAAGGCCAATATTATGCCAAGGATCAATCAGAAGAAGATGTGTTCAAGATTAAAGAGGATCTAGTCGCGAAACTTGCATTAGACCTTCAGAAACTTCGTGACAAAAAGATGGTTCGGTTTGAACGGAATGAGGTCAAGCGTGTTGAGGTCAAGTTGCCGGAAAAACAGTTTGAGTTTGTTCGGGATATGGAAGGTAAGTGGAGGATGGAAAGCCCTTCGGGGTATAAAGAGAAATCTATTCTTGAATACAAACTCTTCTGGCCGTTGGAAGATCTAGAAGGGAAGGAGATTGTGGACCAGGCTAATCTCAACGATCCTAAGTATGGCTTTATGCAGCCTTCGGCGGAAGTAAAGCTAGTGAAAGAAGACGATAAAATAACAACAATTGTCCTGGGTAAAACACAAGGTGAAGTGGTTTTTGGTAAATCAGTTGCCGAGCCAACCCTGTACAAAGTTGATAAAAAGGTACTAGAAGATCTAAACTTTAAAGTCGATGAGATCATTGAGAAAAGTGAATAAGCAGTTCATCCCTAGATCATAGTTTAGGGAAGTGAACGTCTGATTGATTATGTGCTCTGGGTCGTGCCTTTGTAGGGAGAGGCAGACTAGGGCTAGAATTGTGGCACTGGTTTAGTGACAAAAGGAGGATCAATGCCCATTAGTCCTGAGCTCTTGGAAATACTAGTTTGTCCGGTTTGTAAGGTGTCGGTTAGTGTAACATCAAAAGGAAATGGCCTCAAATGCCCGAAGTGTAATCGAGTCTATCCAGTGAAAGATAACATACCAGTTATGTTAGTTGATGAAGCTGAGATCGAAAAGTAAGGAGTGATACAATTCTGATTATTCTCCTGGTTGCTACAAACGTATGCAACATGCCATCCTAAAGATTCCCTTCCTGTGTTTGGTTTTCAATTCTTTCCTGGCCGTCTCTATCGTTTCCTTTAAGTCTTTTTTCAAGGGGGGGGGGCTACTGACTACTGACTTAGGAGGGCCTCCTTTTCTAATTGAGACAGTCCTGACTATAAGCTCTTAACGGATGATTCCCCTGGAAGGTGAGGACTTTGATGAGATCCAGAGAGATGTGTAACTAATGATATAGGTAGTCATTCAGATCTTTAGTTATCCCGAAAGTTCTTCTCTAATTGCCAAATTGAGGGAATACATTTTGAGGGGCATGGCGAAGGTTTTGCGGTCAATCAGAGGATCCAATGCAATTGTTTTCACTTAGAGACTAGGCCGCTACTTGTTGGGTTCGACTATTCATTGCTATTTTGATTGTCCTGCTAAGGTTTCTCCCGAATTGTTGGTATTAAAAGAAATGGATAGACTTTAATGGCATGCTTGCAAGCGTTTCATCGATGAATAATGTTTATAGGGATTTCTAAATCAGCATCTTTTAGATTTGTTAACTGGGTTGACTTTGACAAGTTCCTGCTCGCATTTTATATTTTCTTAAGCTTAATCTAGAAGAGAAGTCTAGCAATGAACGTTTCTAACATGGTTGCCCGCCAAGAATTAGATTGAACTGTAAGAAAAAAACAAAGTATCTTTTCGACGATTTCGTAAAGTAGTAATGCCTGAGTTAGAAAGAAGCGGGCGGAAACAGATCAAGATTTGGGAGAGACTTCTTCAAATAGGGGACGTGCTTGAGAGAAGATGATAATGCGCTATGACAAACTGACATTAAAAGCACAGGAAGCCTTATTGGAGGCAGACCGTCTGGCTGGTGAACAGGCCCATCCAGAGATCGAAGCCGTGCATCTTCTAAAGGGGCTTCTGGTTCAATCAGAAGGAGTGGTTCAACCGGTGTTGAACAAGCTAGGAGTGGCACAGGATGCATTATTCAACGAGATCGAAAAAGAATTAGCTAAGTTGCCTAGAGTCCAAGGGGTAGGAAGTCGAGCAATTTCTCCCATGTTGAACACGGTTTTGGACGCTGCTTTTCGGCAGGCAACCTGTTTGAAGGATGAGTATGTCAGTACTGAACACCTTTTACTAGGTATTGCGGAAACCAAAGGTACAAACTTACAACAGATCCTTTTATCTCAAGGCGTGGTTCCAGACAAGATCTTACAGGTGCTGGTTGACATTAGGGGATCACAACGCGTTACCGATAGCAGTCCGGAGGAAAAATATCAGACGCTGGAGCGATACGCTCGTGATCTTACTGATCTTGCTAGGAAGGGCAAGCTTGATCCAGTCATAGGACGAGATGAGGAAATGCGGCGTGTAATTCAAGTCCTATCACGGAGAACCAAGAATAATCCAGTCTTAATGGGAGAGCCGGGTGTAGGGAAAACTGCCATTGTGGAAGGCTTGGCCCAACGCATGATTTCCGGAGATGTTCCAGAAAATCTAAAAGACAAGCGACTACTAGCCTTGGACTTGGGGGCTATGGTTGCCGGAGCTAAGTATCGAGGGGAATTTGAGGATCGTCTGAAGGCGCTACTTCGTGAAATTTCAGAAGCTAAGAGGCAGGTAGTTCTTTTCATCGATGAGTTACACACTCTGGTTGGGGCTGGTGCCGCCGAAGGAGCGGTTGACGCCTCGAACATGCTCAAGCCAGCTCTGGCTAGGGGTGAGCTGCATTGTGTTGGCGCTACTACTTTGAATGAATACAAGAAGTACATCGAGAAGGATGTGGCTTTGGAGCGCCGCTTTCAGCAGGTGTACGTAGGGGAGTCTACTGTCGCTGATACGATAGCGATTCTAAGAGGTTTAAAAGAACGCTATGAAGTTCACCATGGAGTCAAAATTAAGGATTCTGGAATCGTGGCGGCCGCCAACCTTTCTCATCGATATATTTCCGATCGTTTTCTGCCGGACAAGGCGATCGATCTTATGGACGAGGCAGCTGCAGCTCTGAGAGTGGAAATTGATTCCTTGCCTGTGGAGGTCGACGAAGTGGAGAGACGCATCCGACAACTGAAAATCGAGAGGCAAGCGTTGAAGAAGGAAGAGGATGCCGTTTCCCAAGAGCGGCTGGGCTCTCTAGAACATGAACTGGAAAATTTGCGCGAGAAGTCGACGGAAATGAAAGCACGTTGGCAGAATGAGCGAGAGGTAATCTTTTGCATTAGGAATTTGAAAGAGAGAATTGAACAATGCAGGATCCAGGAACAACAGTATGAACGGGCAGGCGAATTGGGGAAGGTAGCTGAAATTCGTTATGGATCCCTTGTGGATTTGCAGAAGAAACTGCAAGAAGCTAATAAGAAGTTGACAGCACTTCAGCAGCTCGCACGGATGCTCAAAGAAGAAGTCGACGAGGATGACATCGCGCAGGTGGTCTCTAGATGGACTGGTATCCCGGTCGCCAAAATGCTTGAGGGTGAAATTAACAAACTAGTTAAAATGGAAGAACGGCTGTGCCAGCGCGTTGTCGGACAAGAAAAAGCACTAGCCTCAGTTTCCAATGCGATTCGGAGGAGCCGCGCTGGTTTGAATGATGAGGGGCGTCCCATTGGATCATTTATTTTCTTAGGACCTACCGGGGTGGGTAAAACTGAATTGGCCCGTGCCCTAGCTGAATTTCTTTTTGATAATGAGAAAGCTATGGTTCGTTTGGATATGTCGGAATTTATTGAGAAGCACTCTGGTGCTCGTCTAATTGGAGCACCCCCTGGTTACGTGGGCTACGAGGAAGGAGGGTACCTGACCGAGGCCATCAAGCGACGACCTTATTCTGTTATCCTTTTTGACGAGATCGAGAAAGCCCATCCAGAAGTGTTCAATTTGCTATTGCAGATACTGGAAGATGGTCGTTTAACTGATGGAAAGGGCCACACGGTGGATTTTAGAAACACCCTGATTATCATGACCTCTAACCTTGGAAGTTCAACGATTCAGAAAATGTCTGAACAAACTTCCAGTGAAATTGAAAGAAAGGTTCTTGACGTGCTACGGACTTCTTTTAAGCCAGAGTTTCTCAACCGTATTGATGAGAGCATTATCTTTAATTCGCTGGGAAGAGATCAGATTAGTCGGATAGTCGATCTTCAGCTGGAGCGTCTGCAAGCTCGTTTGTTAGAGCGACAGATCGGGCTTGAACTTACCAACGAGGCCAAAGAATTGCTTCTTAAGGAGGGTTATGATCCTGTATATGGGGCACGTCCGCTTAAGCGAGCTGTCCAGCGCTTAATCCAAGATCGGCTTGCACTGAAGTTGCTAGACGGAGAGGTGCTACCCGGTGACCATCTCTTGGTAGATGTCGATCCCAGCCGAGCGGCAATGATGTTTCAATCCGTTGGTGAGGCAACGGAAGTGAAAAAAGATAGTCAATAGCAAGCAGGTATCTTGTTTACTGACGTTCGAGCCACTGTTGAGAAGGATTTCTACCCCTTTTTGGCAGGGCCTTTTTGATCAAAAGGAGGTTGTACATCTCAATGTCTGAACAGAAGGAGATTCAGCCAATGCCAGAAGGTCCTACTGCTGAAGAAAAAGAGGTGAGACCCAACAAAATCAAGCCTCAAACGGAGGCGGTTCCGATCCGTGTCACCGATAAACGTTTTTGGGTGACAGAACAAGAAGGAGAAGAGGACGTCGAAGAGTTGGAGAAAAAACTCTCTGATAGGGATAAACAGCTAGACGAAGTCAGGGCCTCCTATCGTGAATTCCGGGCAAATGCGGAAGTTGAAAACCAACAGGCTCGGGAACGAATTCGGAATGAATACAACAAACGTGTTATTCAAGCAACAGGGGAAATTGTACAGGAGTTCATTGATATCTTTGAAAATCTCGAGAGGGCACTTACCTCTAAGGGAAATCCAAGCTTTAAGGGATTGTTGGAAGGGGTCGAACTGATTCGCAATCAGTTTAGGGCAGTATTGAGTAAGCTGGGATTGGAGGAGGTGGTCAAGGTTGGTGAACTCTACAATCCTGAATTGGCAGAGGCAATAGCGGTTGTCGAGGTAGTCAAGCAGGAAGAGGATAACCTAATACTTGAGATTGTCAATAAAGGCTATCGGTTGAATGGAGCTCTAATTCGTCCAGCGAGAGTAAAGGTGGGTCAAGTTAAGTCCACAGCACCTTCCCTCTCTGGGTAAACTAGGATGTTTGGGGGTGGTGATGAGAGCTAATTCTTTCGGCATAGGCCTATTATTTAGGTCAAATTTATAAATGTTTCACCAAGGTTTTCTTCTGCCATCCCGTCTTGTATTGGTGCCCCATCAGTCGTGATATTATTTCAAGGGATAGGAATACTTGAGGGTTGCTGCAGTTTGAAATACTGCCACGGTCTTTAGTACGTGTACATTAAATGGAATGGTGGTTCCTTGTTGATTTCATCTAAGTATCCGCTGAATTATTGTCTAATGAAGTTTAAAATATAGGTATATTTAGTATGCTTTATTAACTGTAAAACCTATTTAATAAATATTAAACTCAAAGGGGAGGTTCGTTAATCAAAAGGAGGATTAATGGAGGATTCTTTAATAACGGTAAAGGAGGTGTCCGACTATTTAAAGTTAAAGGGTCAGACTGTCTACCTTCTTGCACGCCAGAAGAAAATTCCTTCAGTCAAGGTTGGGGGCAGCCTGCGTTTTAAGAAATCTCAGATCGATGCCTGGCTTCTTGCTAAACCCAAAAAGAATAGTGCAAAGGCAGGACGAAGCAAGGTCCTTATTGTGAATGACGAGAAAATTCTTCGGGACACACTACAACGAATCGTCGAGTTACACGGTATTTCTACTGTGGCAGTGTCGGGAGGGTTGCAGGCTATGGAGGCAGCAGAGAGAGAGTCATTCCGCATTGTATTTTTGGATCTGAATATGCCTCAGATGAATGGCGTGCAGACCCTGCGCGCACTCAAGGCTATAGACCGAGAGTTGATTTTTGTGGTCGTCACAGCGGTAGCTGGTGAGAATGATTTATTCCGAAGTGCAATTGAGTTGACTCCAGTCTCAGTTATTCCCAAGCCGTTCCGCCCTGAACAGGTTGGCGACGCCTTGGAGCTGTATTTTGACAACGTGGTTCGGCCTGAAGTTGCCTCTACTCCGATTTGACGCTCTTATTTTTCGTTTAGCCTTGCTTAAATATTTGTTCACAGAGGAGTCAAATTAGATAGGGCCTACCTATCCTGGGGTTGTGTAATCTTCGATTCAGAAACTCAGGTTTATTTAGCACTTTCGATAAATTGCTTGAAACTTTCTGACCACCGGGCAATCGTTTTCTCAGGGCCGATCAGCTTGAAGAACCACGGGCCTTGTGGGCTTTCTAGAACGGCTCCGAGTAGGCGATAACTAGGGCGCTCAGACTGTTGCCGTAATCCAGGCATCGAAGAGGCCTTAAGTGTCCCACTTACGTCGACCTGGGTCATCCTGAAGTCTGAAACTTTGCCTGTACGGATCGTGGCCTTATCCCTAGAAGATGATCCATCTGGTTGACTTACTTGCCCGATCCAACGACTGATGTTTGCATCAGTTGAGCCACCTTGTCCTTTGCCAAAGTAAAATACCGTTAATTCTCCGTCATCGTTGTCTCCCTTAGCCCGGGGAAGCCTAAATTGAGCCTTACGCATTCGTGAGTTAGGGGTCTGCTCAATCCAGCCGGATGGAACTTCTAATGTGAAAGGTCCGAGAGTTTTCTGATGTCCGGAGGGAGCTATCCTTGAGGAAGTTAAAGCAGGTTCGGTGTCGGAAACACTCTCACCAGCACAGCCCGCTAGCAATAGAAATCCGGCTAACAAGATCAGTTTTGCCCAGCAGGTAGAGTGTTGTCTTAAGTGTTTGCCGGTCAAACCAGGGCGCTTAGCGTATTTAATGTAACTTGCTTGGTCCAAGTTGATTCCTCCCTCTTTTTCCAATTTTTCCGATGAGTTTTGGTCTGGGGACTTAACGTAATTTGCCCGAACTAACTTTCTGAAAAATGACATATGTTTTGAGAATTATCCCTACACTCTTCATACAAAAGGTGAGGCCATTCAGACACCCATGATGTTATATCCACAATCCACGTAAATGACCTCTCCGGTAACTCCAGCCGATAGATCACTAGCCAGGTACAGTCCCGTATTACCTAATTCTTTAGGGTTCACGTTTCGCTTCAAGGGAGCATTTTCTGCATGGTGTTTGAGCATGCTGCTAAATCCTTGGATTCCCCGAGCTGCCAAGGTTTTTATTGGTCCGGCGCTGATTGCGTTGACTCTTATATTACGGGCACCTAGATCGCAAGCTAAATACCTCACAGTAGCTTCCAGGGAAGCTTTGGCAACTCCCATGACGTTATAGTGTGGGACTACTTTTTCAGATCCGTAATAAGTCATAGTTACAATACTCCCTCCTTCTCTCATTAGAGGTAAGGCTGCCCGAGAAACAGCCACTAGGGAATAAGCACTTACATCGTGGGCCTGCCTGAACGCCTCCCGCGTGGTATCAACAAAGTATCCCTCCAAAGCCTCTCTGGGGGCAAAAGCAACACTGTGTAGTATCAGATCTATCCGCCCGAAATCTCGTGCTAGATGCTGAAAAACGTTCTCGATTTCCAGATCCTTGGTGACGTCACATGGATAGAGGGCCACATCGCTTCCAAAGTTACTCGCTAGCTCAGTGACATTCTCCCGTAATCGTTCGCCTTGATATGTCAAAGCCAACCTAACACCTGCCTTGTGCCAGGCTTCTGCAATACTCCAGGCAATGCTTCGTTTGTTAGCTACCCCAAAAATGACTCCAAATTTCCCATGTAGCATACCCACCTCCAAGTTAATAGGGCGTTGAGGTTAGCAGATTTTCCAGCGAAAAAACAGTAAACTGCTTTGGTATTGATAACATCGTTTACGTTTTAGGATAGACATCTGTAATTAGTACGAACCAGAGGAAACGAAAAGTTATAATATTATTTCGGATGAAAATTACGTAGCTGTATCCTAAACAATAGAGTAGTTCAAGTACAAGAACAGTACCTAATTTCTGGAGGCTGCTTATTACATCAAACACCATGCGGTACATTCCCGGATCAGTATTATTTTCGGAGCTAAAGTGTTCTTCGTAGGGATCCACGCCTTCTAGTTTTCATCGGTTTATTGCCTCGACCCAGAAAGTCCTGAGAGTATTGAGTGTGATACCCCCGATTAGGTGTCTCCTCCTAGGCTAGAATCCGTAGCAAGGAACCCGAGTACATCTCAACCCACTTGTGACGATTTGGTGGTTTTTTAGGAATATTGGGTAAGGGGTGTGAACGGCTGAGGGGGCGCCGAGACAGTAGTAGGCACTAGAGAGTCAAATATTATTTATAGAGTTTGAATTTTAATTTTGTATTCTAAGATTGGTTGATTAATCCATGGCAACTGCTGGGTTAGGGA
>Ga0310345_10002099_pt1 | contig 20698 bp, 19 predicted proteins | sample HC15DNA20500_MG_FD_204667 | JGI IMG/M metagenome (GOLD analysis project Ga0310345, IMG submission 204667) | Marine microbial communities from station ALOHA, North Pacific Subtropical Gyre - HC15-DNA-20-500_MG | ecosystem: Environmental > Aquatic > Marine > Oceanic | place: Pacific Ocean: North...
GCCGGCCACGCCGTGCTTGACCTTGCCGGATGCGGTGATCTTGAAGCGCTTCTTCACACCGCTCTTGGTCTTGAGCTTGGGCATTTTCGTCTCCTTGATAAGGATGCGTCCGACTTGCCGTGGCAGCCCTGCATGGCCAGGCGAGTCATCGATGCCGCATCCGATGAAGTCGGCGCGCTTAGTGGTGATGTGCGCAAAAGGCAAGCGTTTGCGGAATCAGCTGCCGATATCCTCGCGATCGAAGGGAGTCGTCTGGTAGGTTTCGTTGATCCAGTTGCCGAACAGCAGATGCCCGTGGCCGCGCCAGGTGTTGGATGGCTGGCCCGCCGGATCGTCTCCGGGGAAGTAGTGCAACGGCAGGCTGCGGCCCTCATCCCGGGCATATTCGCCGGCAAGGGTCAGCGTATCGTACTCGAGATGATTGAGCATGTGGATCGTGCGGTGTGCCGGATCGGCGATCAGGCAGAGCCCGGTTTCGGCGCTGTCGGCGAGCACCTCCAGACCGCGCCCGGATGGCAGATCGGCGGCCCTGAGCTCGCTCCAGCGCGAGACGGGCACATCGAAGCGGTCCGGCAAGCCGCGCATGATCGGGTTCGCCGGAGCGCAATTCGCATGGCTGAACACACCCGTGGCCTTCTCGGCGAGCGCATGCTTGGGAATGCCTTGGAAGTGATGCAGCGCCGCCATCGCGCCCCAGCAGAGCGTGAGGGTACGGTGAACATTGCCCTGTGACCAATCGAGGATGCGGCGCATCTCATCCCAGTAGGTCACTTCTTCGTATTCGATCTGCTCGACCGGGGCGCCGGTGATGATAAGGCCGTCGAACTTTTCGGCGCGGACATCTTCCCACGGGCGGTAGAACGCGGTGATGTGGCCCGCCGAGGTGTTCTTGCTGACGTGATCCGAGATGCGCACGAGATCGAGTTCGATCTGCAGCGGCGTTGCACCGAGCAGGCGGGCGATCTGCGTCTCGGTGGTGATCTTGTCGGGCATGAGATTGAGCAGCGCGACCCGCAGCGGCCGGATATCCTGCCGCGCCGCTTCGGTCTCGCTCATGACGATAACGCCCTCGGACTCCAGCGTGCGGCGGGCGGGAAGATTGTCGGCAATGCGAATCGGCACGTGTCGTAACCCTTTGAACTTCGAGGGTGAGACGCCGCCTGCAGCCTTGTTCCGTTTGGTTGCCGGACCGGCCACATCCCTTCGAAACCGAAGGCGCCACCTTGCCCGGAGACCGGCAGGTTGGCGTCGGGGCGTCACACCCCAACTCTTGATGCGCTGCCGGACATAAGACTCCCGACGCTCAAATGCAACGCTGCGTCGCAAGCAGGGCGAGCGCAGATGCCACTTGCTATTGCAAATGCCTCGCATTAAATAGTCGCCAGCACAGCGAGGACTCGCATCCGATGTACATCTGCATCTGCAACGCCATCCGTGAAAAGGACCTGCGCCGCGCCGCCTGCGAGCAGAGCGGGGACGCCGAAGCACTTTATGGCAAGCTCGGCTTTGCGCCGCAGTGCCGTCAGTGCCTGGAAGACGCCGAGCAGATCGTGAGCGAGGCGCGCGCCTGCATCCCTGCCTGAACGGCTGCCTTGCGCCCTGGGGCGCCGCTCTCTAGTCTCTCGGCATAGCGAGGAGACAAAGCGTGAAGGGCGACCCCAAAGTCATTGAATTCCTCAACAAGGCCCTGCTCAACGAGCTGACGGCGATCAACCAGTACTGGCTGCATTACCGCATGCTGGCGAACTGGGGCCTCAAGAAGCTCGCCGAATACGAGCGCCACGAATCGATCGACGAGATGAAGCACGCTGACCGGCTGGCGGACCGCATCCTGTTTCTTGACGGGCTGCCCAATTTTCAGGCGATTGGCAGGCTACGTATCGGCGAGGATGTCGAGGACCTGCTCAAGGCCGACCTCGCGCTGGAGCACGACGCCATCCCGCTGCTGAAGGACGCGATTGCCCACTGCGAGAGCGTGCGCGACTTCGTCAGCCGCGACTTGTTCGCCGATATACTCGCGAACGAGGAAGAGCACGTCGACGTGCTCGAAACGCAGTTCGAGATGATCGCGCGGATGGGCCTTGCCAACTACATCCAGCTCAACAGCGAGGCCTCGGAGGCCTGAGGCATCAAGGGGCGGCGCGGACCACTTCGCCGCCCTTCATCACGAAGGCCGGCTTTTCCAGCACACGCACGTCTGCAAGCGGATCGCCGTCCACTGCGACAATGTCGCCATAGCGGCCCGGTGCGATGGCCCCGACATCGGCGGTCTTGTCCAGCGCCTCGGCAGCGCTCTTGGTCGCGGCCTGGATCGCCTCCATCGGCGTCATCCCCCACTCGACCATCTTGGCGAACTGCTTGGCGTTGTCGCCATTGGGGTAGACGCCGCCGTCAGTCCCGAACAGCAGCTTGACCCCGGCGGCATGCGCGGCGCGGAAGGTCTCGCGCTGCTTGCGGCCCACCATGCGCTCCTTGGCGAGGCTTTCCTCGAACACGCCGTTCTTGGCGCCTTCCGCAAGGATGTAGTCGTCGTTGTAGATGTCCATGTCGAGCCACGCGCCCTTGGCCTTGGCCAGCTTGAAGCTTTCTTCATCAGCAAGGCTGGCATGCTCGATCGTATCGACGCCGCCGCGGATCGCGTCGTTGATCCCGGCAGTGCCATGCGCGTGCGCGGCGACACGCATGCCAAGCATGTGCGCCTCGTCGGTGACGGCCTTGATCTCTTCGAGGCTCATCTGCTGGCCGCCCACGCTGTCGGTCTTGGAGAGGACGCCGCCGGTCATGCAGACCTTGATCACTTCGGCGCCGTACTTGCGCATCTTGCGCACGGCGGCCCGGAACTCGTCGGGCGAGTTGGCGATACCCGGGGAGGGCACCTTGATCGAGGGCGGGAATTCAGTCGAATCGCAGTGGCCGCCCGTCGCGCCGAGCGCATAGGTCGCGGGAACGATGCGGGGGCCCGGAATGTAACCCCCTTCGATGCCCTGCTTGAGCGCGACATCGTCGAAGTTGCCGGCACCGACATTGCGCACGGTGGTGAAGCCGGCCTCGACGGTACGCTTGGCATTGGCGACGCCGACGACCGTCCAGAAGTTGTCGGTGTATGCAAGTCCGCGATAGCCGCTGAGGCGCGGATCGCTGGTGAGGTGAACGTGCATATCGATGAGGCCGGGCACGAGCGTGCGCGCGCCGAGGTCGATGGTCTCCGCACCGGCGGGCACGGCATCCCCCGCCTTGCCGACCGAGGCGATCCGGCCATCGGTGATCACGACCTGCACGTTGTCGACGGTGCGGCCGGCAAGGACATCGACCATGTGCGCGGCGCGGACGACGACCGTCTTCGCGCTGGCGGGGACAGCGGCGAGTACCAGCCCGAGTGTGATCGCCGCGACGGATTTACGCATTGCCCCTGCCTTTCGGATAAGTATCGAAAGCTTGCTCGCACGCGGGGGCGAGGCTGACAAGATGGCTCATTCGCTCAGCACGGAAAGTCCGTGGGCGGCAGCGTAGGCAGCGAAATCTCCGCCTGGGACAGCCCTTAGGCCGAGCGGCGCACGGCGGTTCGGAAGATAGGCGGCAGCGCGCAAGGGGCCGCCACGCGTGTGGACGATCAGGTTGGCGCGCCGGTATTCGCCGCGGGCGGGTCGCTGAGGATCGCAGTACTCCCATTCGTCGAACGCAGCGAGGACTGCGCGCGGGATTGGCCGCAATCCGCCATAGACCCAGCCGCACACGCGCCCCGCCCCCGGTAAGAGCACGGGATAGACGCCGAGCGGATCGCGTCGCAGGTAGAGCTTGCCGCGGACCCAACCCCGTCGCGGCGCCCCTTCAAGGCGTGGAAGCAGCGTTTCGGTCAGCGTGTTGGAATGTTCGTGCGTCAGCGTGCCGTAGAAGAACAGGCGACACGGCGGCGTCATCATATCAGTGATGACAGGCGAGCGCTTCGACCACGTCTTCGAGCCGCGCCGCATCGCCGACCGCGATGACATGGCCATCCGATCCGGCATGGAGCGGCTCGCCGTTCCAGTCCGCCATCGTGCCGCCAGCGCCTTCAACAACGGGAACCAGCGCAGCCCAATCGTGCAACTTGAGACCAGCCTCGCAGACCACATCGAGGTGGCCGGATGCGAGCATCGCGTAGTTGTAGCAATCCCCGCCCATCACCATGCGCTTGTGATCGGTCTTTGCGGCAAGGCCCATGAAATGACTGCCATCGTGATCGTTGAAATAGTGCGGCCCGGTCGTGGCGAGTGCAGCATCGGACAGCTGCGGGCAGGCGCGGGTGCGGACGGCCTGGCCATTGAGCGTGGTCGGACGTCCGATCACGCCCACCCATCGCTCGCCAAGGATCGGCTGATCGATCACGCCGAGCACAGGGAAACCTTCGACGACGAGCGCGATGAGCGTGCCGAACAGCGGGCGGCCGGCAAGAAAACCGGTCGTGCCGTCGATCGGATCGAGCACCCAGCTGCGACCGGAGGAGCCCGGCGTCGAACCCATTTCCTCGCCGATCACGGTGTCCTCGGGCACTTCTGCGCTGAGAATTGCGCGCATGGCCTCTTCCGCCGCCTGGTCAGCAAGGGTGACTGGCGAAGCATCTGGCTTGCGATCGGCGGTGAGGCCACTGCGGAAAAAGGGCCGGATCGCCGCTCCGGCTGCATCGGCGAGGCGCAGGGCGAGGGCGATATCGCGATCGAGGTCGGTGTCCTTCATGACCCAGCCATGGCCTTCGTGCGGGGGCGCGGTCAAGGGCTGGCTGTACCAGCTTGGGCTTGCCCTCGCGGGCGTACCGCCTTGGCTAAGGGAGAGGTTTGTGCTTATCGATAGTGATATGCAGCACACCCGGGGGACTTTTGGGTGGCTAGATCGTTAACCGAGCGGGTGATTCCCGGCCCGGCGAACGAGTGGGGGCAGACATGAACCGGATAAGCAGACCAGCCGTCGACCCGGCAATAGCTTCGGGTGGGGCAGCGACGCGGGATGGGCAGCCGATCTCCTATAGCCGGGCCCCTGCCGAGGATCTAACGCCGTGGATTGCGCGCCTCTACGTCACGATCGTCGATGCCCCGGAAGACTACGAGCTTTCGTGCGGCATCTTCAGCGATGCGGCCATGCTGCGCATCCAGCTGCGCGGCGACTGGACGGCCGAGACGGCGGAGGGCCGCCTCGAAATGGGCCGTGCCGCGCTCTATTTCGGCCCGCAGACGCGGCGGATGCCGATTACGGTAAGGGGCAGCTTCACCAGCGTCGGCCTCTCGTTCCGCGCAGGTGCCTGCCATGCACTTGGCAAGCTCAAGCTCGACACGATGTGCGACAAGCTCGCGCCGCTCGAAACACTAGGAATGTGCGAAGATGAGTGGATGACGCTGTTTAGCGAGGATGCATCGGCAGAGGAGTGGTGCCTTGCGATGGAGGAGGCCATGCGCCGCCTGATCCGCCGCACCGGTGCAGTTGAGCCTGATCCGGCCACTGCGGCGGTGGAAGCGGCTGCGTTTACCAATCCGGAGATCACGGTTGCGCGGCTGGCGGAGCAGTGCGGCACCGATCAGCGCAAGCTCGAACGGCTGGTACGCCGGGATTTCGGTATCCCGCCAAAGCAAGTGCTGCGCCGCGCCCGGGCACTCGACATGGCGAGCCATCTGCGGGGCGTTGCCGATCATGACGAGGCTGAGGCGTTGGCGCTGCGCTACTACGACCAGAGCCACCTGATCCGCGAGTTCACCGCGTTGTTCGGGATGAGCCCGCGCCAGTTTGTCGATTCGCCGCAGCCGCTGATGACGCTGTCGCTGGAAACGCGGCAGGCACGGCGGCTGGAGACGACCGCACGAATCGCGCCGGGCGATATCAGGCCCTGGCAGTAGGTTCCTCGCGCCATTCGCCCGGGGCAAGGCCTTCGAGAGTCCACTGGCTGACGCGCCAACGCACGAGACGGAGCGTCGGATAACCGGCCGCCGCGGTCATGCGCCGTACCTGTCGGTTGCGGCCTTCGCGGATGGTCAGTTCCAGCCAGCAATCGGGCACGTTCTTGCGGAACCGGACGGGCGGATCGCGTGGCCAGAGTTGAGGCGGATCGATGCGGCGGACTTCGGCGGGGAGCGTCGGTCCGTCTTTCAGCCGCAAGCCCCGGCGTAGCGGTTCCAGCGCGGCTTCGTCCGGATCGCCTTCGACTTGCACGAGATAGGTCTTGGCCAGCTTGTAGCGCGGATCGGCGATGCGAGCCTGCAGGCGGCCGTCGTCGGTAAGCAGGACCAGCCCTTCGCTGTCGTGATCGAGGCGCCCGGCGGGATAGACGCCGGGGCGCTTGATATAGTCCGCCAGCGTCGGGCGCGGTGGGCCATTGGGCTCGGCGCTGAATTGGCAGAGCACACCAAAGGGCTTGTTGAACAGGATCAGCGCCATCGGCTGCTATTGGGCTCCAATCTCGCAGGTGTCAAAACCGCGGGGTGGTCATTGCAAGGCGCGCGGCAAGCGCTAGAATCTGGCTGCGGCGATACGATAACACGATGGGAGACAGGCTCCATGGAAGCCTTGCGTACCGATGACAGCCGGTTCGAGAACCTGCCTGGCTATGCCTTTGCGCCGCACTATATCGACGATCTCAAGGGCTATGAGGGGCTGCGGGTCCACTTCATCGATGAGGGGCCGCGCGATGCCAAGACCACGTTCCTGTGCCTCCATGGCCAGCCCAGCTGGTGCTATCTCTATCGCAAGATGATCCCGATCTTCGCCGGTGCCGGGTACCGGGTGATCGCGCCGGATCTGCTCGGCTTCGGCCGTTCGGACAAGCCGGTGGACGAGTCGGTCTACACCTTCCACTTCCATCGCGGGATGCTGATGGCGTTCATCGCGGCGCTGGATCTGCAGAATGTGACGCTGGTCTGCCAGGACTGGGGCGGCATTCTGGGTCTGACCATTCCGCCTGACATGCCGGCACGCTTCGAGCGGCTGCTGGTGATGAACACGGCGATTCCGACCGGGCGTTCGGCTGGGCCGGGTTTCGATGCCTGGCGGACCTACAACCGCAGCCAGCCGGACCTCGACATCCCCGCGCTGTTCAAGCGGGCGCAGGTGGGGTTGAGCGATGCCGAGGCCGCAGCTTATGGCGCCCCCTACCCCGATGCGCGCTACAAATCCGGCGTGCGGCGGTTCCCTGAACTGGTGATGACGGACCCGGACATGGAAGGCGTCGCCGAAGCCAAGCGCGCTGCTTCGTGGTGGCACGACGAATGGCGCGGGCCGACCTTCATGGCGGTGGGGATGATGGACCCGGTGCTCGGGCCGGACGTGATGGCGAACCTGCGCGCGACGATCCATGGTTGCCCGCCTCCGCTGGAGATCGCGGATGGCGGCCACTTCGTGCAGGAACGCGGGGACGTGATTGCCAAGGCGGCGCTGGAGGCCTTCGGACTGTAGCCTGATAACCGCCTCTCTCTCCCGGTCGGAGAGAGGGGCGGAACCTTTTCAAGTCAGTCGAACAGGCTGGAGACCGAGCTTTCGTCGGCGATGCGGCGGATCGCTTCGCCGATGAGGGGCGCGATGGTGAGCACGCGGATGCGGTCGGAGGCCTGGGTGGCCTCGGTCGGCAAGATCGTGTCGGTGATCACGAGCTCCTTGAGCGCCGAATTGTTGACCCGCGCCACCGCACCGCCCGAAAGCACGCCGTGGCTGATATAGGCCGCAACGCCCTTGGCCCCGCCGTCGAGGAGGGCCTGCGCCGCGTTGCAGAGCGTACCGCCCGAATCGATGATATCGTCGATGAGGATGCACATGCGGCCCGAGACATCGCCGATGATGTTCATCACTTCGCTCTGGCCGGGGCGGTCACGCCGCTTGTCGACGATGGCTAGCGGAGCGTTGTCGAGCCGCTTGGCGAGGGCGCGCGCGCGCACCACGCCGCCGACGTCGGGCGAGACGACCATCAGGTCCTGACCGCCGTAGCGGGTCTGGATATCGGCGGCCATGACGGGCGCGGCGAAGAGGTTGTCGGTCGGGATGTCGAAGAAGCCCTGGATCTGCCCGGCATGGAGATCGACCGCGAGGACGCGGTCGGCACCCGCCGTAGTGATCAGGTTGGCGACGAGCTTGGCCGAGATCGGGGTGCGCGGGCCGGGCTTGCGGTCCTGCCGGGCGTAGCCGAAGTAGGGAACCACTGCGGTGATCCGCTTGGCCGAGGCGCGGCGCAGCGCATCGATGCAGATCAGCAGTTCCATGAGATTGTCGTTCGCCGGGTAGCCGGTCGACTGGACGATAAACACGTCCTCGCCGCGCACGTTCTCGTGGATCTCGACGAAGACTTCCTCGTCGGCGAAGCGGCGGACCGAAGCTTCGGTCAGCGGCAGTTCGAGATAGGCGGCAATGGCACGGGCCAGCGGCAAGTTGCCGTTGCCGGACATGATTTTCATGGGCTTCCCCGAGTCCCTCGAATCTGGGCGATGGCTGCGCCCTTAGCCCAAGATGACAGCATTGCAACGTTCCGACATGCGGTTTTGCACCAATGGTGGTCCTTGAACTGCCCGCCCTTGAACTATCTGGCCAATGCCGCCTAGGGTCCACGCATGGCCGATACACTCATCATCACGCTCGCCCAGCTCAACCAGAAGGTCGGCGATCTGGCCGCCAATGCGGCCGCGATGCTCGCCGTGCGCGAAAGGGCCGAGGGCAGCGACCTCATCGTCTATCCGGAGCTGCAGCTGATCGGCTATCCGCCCGAAGACCTTATCCTGAAGCCGGCGCTGATCGAACGCGCGGCGATTGCGCTGGACGCGCTGGCGGCGGCCACGGCGGACGGCGGGCCGGCGATGCTGGTCGGCTCGGTGTTCGTGCGCGATGGAGCGCTGCACAATGGGGTCGCGCTGCTCGATCAGGGCAAGGTCGCGGCGGTGCGCTTCAAGGTGGAGCTGCCCAACTACGGCACCTTCGACGAGAAGCGCTATTTCCTGCCCGGACCGCTGCCGGAGCCGGTGCCGTTCCGCGGAGCCATGCTGGGGCTGCCAATCTGCGAGGACATCTGGCACGCGCCGGTCTGCCGCCATCTGGCCGAGCAAGGCGCCGAGATCTTCATCTGCATCAACGGCAGCCCCTACGAGATCGATAAGGAAGAACTGCGGATCGAAGGCGTGGCCAAGCGCCGGGCGATCGATACCGGCATTCCGCTGGTCTTCGTGAACCGCGTCGGCGGGCAGGATGAAGTGGTCTTCGACGGGGCGAGCTTTGTTGTCGGGCCCGAGGGCGCGCTGTGGGCGCAGCTGCCGGATTGGGAAGAGGCGATCGTCGACACGGTCTGGAACAAGGTCGGCAACCGCTGGCGCTGCCAGCCGGGCGTGGTCTGCGAACTCGCCGAGCATCCCGAGGACATCTACTGCGCGATGGTGCTCGCGCTGCGGGACTATGTGAACACCAACCGCTTCCCCGGCGTGGTGCTGGGACTCTCGGGCGGGATCGATTCGGCGATCTGCGCGGCGATCGCGGTCGATGCGCTGGGGCCGGAGCGGGTGTGGTGCGTGATGATGCCGAGCGCCTATACCAGCGCCGAGAGTCTGGACGACGCCGAGGCCTGCGCGAAGATGCTGGGCGTTCGGCTCGATACGATTCCCATCGTGCCTGCTGTCGATGCCTTTTCGCAGATGCTGGCGCCGACCTTCGAAGGGCGCTCGCCCGACCTGACAGAGGAAAACCTGCAGTCGCGCATTCGCGGCACAACCTTGATGGCGCTTTCGAACAAGTTTGGCCCGATGCTGGTGACGACTGGCAACAAGAGCGAAATGAGCGTCGGCTACGCGACGATCTATGGCGACATGAACGGCGGTTATAACCCGCTGAAGGATGCCTACAAGACGACCGTGTTCGCGATCTCGCGCTGGCGCAATGCGGCTCGGCCCAAGATCGGGCTGGGGCCGGAAGGCATGGTGATGCCGGAGCGGATCATCACCAAGCCGCCCAGTGCCGAACTACGGCCGGACCAGAAGGATTCGGACTCGCTGCCCGACTACGCCGTGCTCGACGGCATCCTGCTGGGGCTGGTGGAGCACGAGAAGAGCGTCGACCAACTGGTGGCGGAAGGCTTCGACCGGGCCACCGTTGCGCGGATCGAAAGGCTGCTCAACGTAGCGGAATACAAGCGGCGGCAGGCCCCGCCGGGAGTGAAGCTAGGCATGCGGAACTTTGGCCGCGACCGGCGTTATCCGATCACGCACGGGTTCCGTACCGGCTGATCTTATTGCGAACGATTCGCATTGACGTACGGGCGTGACCTGATAACTTGCGAATCGTTCGCAATAGACAGGTTTGGCCATGACTTCGCTCACCCGCTACGCCGCCACCATCGCTGCACTCGCCAAGCCGCGGGTGCTGCAAGCGCAAAGCCTTGCTGCGCAGGACGTGATCCAAGCGTTCCGCCTTTGTGCGCTGGCGGCGCGGGACCGGACAGACCCCTTGCCGGCACTGGCCCTGCGACTGTGCAATTGCGAGGCGGCCTATGCGGTGCATGATCTGGTGCGCGCGGTGGCGCAGGCGTGGCCGGAGCCCTTCGTCGTCGGTCGCGCGTGTTGCCAGCGTCTTTCGCCGGACGAAGCAACGGTGGCCCTGCTCGCCGAGGCCGGGTGCAGCAGGGACCGGGCGGCGTTCGATGCCGCGATTGGCGGGCTTATCCGCCCCGACCGCCATGAACCGCTGTGGGCTGCCTTCACGCACGCACTCATGCTGATGCGCTGAGCTTGTCGGGCAAGCGGCGGCCGCTATAGGCTCAAGCCATGACGGTCACCACGCGCTTCGCCCCCTCGCCCACCGGTACGCTGCATGTCGGCAATATCCGCACGGCGCTGCACAACTGGCTGCTGGCGAAGAAGGCCGGCGGGCGGTTCCTCCTACGGATCGACGATACCGATGTGGCGCGCAGCCGCGAGGAGCATGTCGAGGTGATCCGGGCCGATCTGGCTTGGCTGGGACTGCACCCGGAGCGCGAGGAGCGGCAGTCGGCGCGTTTTGCGATCTACGAAGCGGCGTTCGAGAAACTGGTCGCGGCGGGGCGGCTCTATCGCTGCTACGAGACGGCGCAGGAGCTGGAACTGAAGCGCAAGGTGCTGCTGGGGCGCGGGCTGCCGCCGATCTATGACCGTGCCGCTCTGAAGCTGAGCGAGGCGGACCATGCGGCCAAGGCTACAGCGGGCGAGGCGCCGCATTGGCGGTTCCTGCTCGATCATGAAACGCCCATCGAATGGGTGGATGGCATCCGCGGAGCCCAGCATTTCGATCCGCGGCAGATGTCTGACCCGGTGGTGCGGCGGGCGGACGGGTCTTGGCTCTACATGCTGCCTTCGGTGATCGACGACATCGAGATGGGCGTGACCGATGTGCTGCGCGGGGAGGACCATGTCTCCAACACCGCGACGCAAGTGCAGATGTTCCTGGCGCTGGGCGTTGCCGTGCCCCGCTTTGCGCATGAAGCACTGCTGACGGGCGCGGAAGGCAAGCTGTCCAAGCGGCTCGGCTCGCTGGGTGTTGCGGAGATGCGCGAACAGGGGATCGAGCCCGAGGCACTGATTGCGCTGCTGGCGCGGCTGGGCACGAGCGATCCGGTCGATCCGGCGCTGGACGCGGATGCGCTGGCGGAGAGCTTCGATCTGGCGCGGTTCGGGCGGGCACCGGCGCGGTTCGATGATGCGGAACTGGCGCGGGTGAATGCTGCAGTGATTCACCGGTTGCCCTTTGCGCGGGTGGCAGAGCGGTTGCCCGAGGGCATGGGCGGGGCTGCGTGGGAGGTGATCCGGCCCAATCTGAACGCGGTGGCCGAAGCGTCTGATTGGTGGCGGGTGGTGACGGGTCCGATTGCGGCTCCGGAGTTCGATGAAGAGACGCGGACGTTTCTGGACCAGGCGGCCACGGTCGCCGCAACGCTGGACTGGAACGTCGATCCGTGGGGCGCGCTGACCGGGGCGCTCAAGGAGACGACCGGCCGCAAGGGCAAGGCGCTGTTCCTGCCGTTGCGGCAGGCGCTGACGGGGATGGATCACGGACCGAACATGAAGGCGCTGCTGCCGCTGATCGGCAAGGATGAGGCGCTGCGGCGGCTGGGTTAGGCTCGGCCGGTCTGGCTGACGAGGTGGGAGGGGTCGATCCCCTCCGCGCGCCAGGTGGCGGCCCAGCGGGCGGCGACGGGGGTTTCGAAGAGGATCTCGCTGCGACCTTGGGCGGCATACCAGCCGTGCTGGCGCATTTCGCCTTCCAGCTGGCCGGGGCCCCAGCCGGCATAGCCGAGCGCAACGAGCCATTTCGACGGGCCGCGTCCTTCGGCGATGGCGCGCAGCACGTCCATCGAGGCGGAAAGCGCGCAGAGCGGGCTGACTTCGACCGAGCCGCTGCCGCCCCAGTCGGTGCTGTGGAGCACAAAGCCGCGCGACGTCTCGACCGGGCCGCCGTTGAGCACCGGGCCATCGGGGGCGACGCCGGGATCGATGCCGACATCGGTGAGCAGGCTGTGCAGGGTTACGCCTTCACGAATGCTGCCGACGCCGATGCCGAGCGCGCCGTGTTCATCATGCACGCACATCGCGATGACGGCGTGATCAAAGCGGCTGTCGCCCATGCCGGGCATGGCGAGGAGGATGCGGCCGGCGAGGTATTGCGCCTCGGTCATGCCGCGGCGGCCTTGCTGCGGCGATCCTCCGCCGCTTCGATCAGACGCTTTTCAATGGAGCGCATGCGCGTATCGGCCTCGATCTTCTCGCCGAGCAGGTCGGTGACGTAGAACGTATCGACCGCGCGTTCGCCGTAGGTGGCGATGTGGGCGGAGTGGACAACCAGCCGCGCCTCGAACAGCGCGCGGGCGAGCTGGCTGAGCAGCGCGGGACGATCGCGCGCGCCGACTTCGATCACGGTGAAGCGGTTGGAGGCCTTGTTGTCGAAGATGACGATGGGCTCGACCTCGAAGGCCTCGGCGCGCGGTCGGGCGGACGGGCGCGCGGCGAGCTGGGGGAGGAGCTTGACCCGGTTGGCGAGTGCATCGGCAATGGCGTTCTTGAGCCGGGCGATCTGCGCCGGTTCGTTGAGCGGGCGGCCAAGCGGATCCTGCACGAGGAAATTGTCGACCGCGAGGCCATTGCGCGCAGTGTGGATGCGCGCGTCGATGATGTTGCCGCCGGCGAGGTGGATGCCACCGGCGATGCGGTAGAACAGGCCAGGGTGGTCGGCGGCGAGAACGGTGACCAGCGTGGCGCCGCGCGCAGGGTACCAGTGGGCTTCGACGGTCAGCGGCTCATCGAGCGAGATATCCATCTGCTGGAGGTTCAGCGCGATGATGTCCTCGGGCTCGGCGATCCAGTAGGCATCGCCAAGCTGTTTACCGACCGTGCCGATCAGGGCGTCGCGCTCCTTGAGCAGTTCCGCGACTGCCTTCTTCTTGGCGACGATGCGTTCGGCTCGCCCATATTGCTTGTGGCCGAGGCGCAGGACTTCCTCGGCGGAGGTGAACAGATCACCGAGCAGCTGCCGCTTCCACGAGTTCCAGATGCCGGGTCCGACCGCGCGGATATCGACGATGGTGAGCACGAGGAGGAGGCGCAGGCGCTCCTGGCTCTGCACGCGGCCGGCAAAGTCGGCGATGGTCTTGTAGTCCGCGAGGTCGCGCTTGAAGGCGGTTGCACTCATCAGGAGGTGCCAACGCACCAGCCATGCGACGAGTTCCGTCTCGGCAGGTGACATGCCGAGTCGCGGACAGAGCTTCATCGCGATCTCGGCGCCGAGGATCGAGTGATCGCCGCGCCGGCCCTTGGCGATATCGTGGAGCAGGGTCGCCACGTAGAGTACGCGGCGCGAGGCGACCTTCGAGATGACCTCGGTCGCCATCGGATGCTGTTCGGTCTCCTCGCCCTTTTCGATGCGCGACAGGAGGCCGATGGCGCGAATGGTGTGCTCGTCGACCGTGTAGTGGTGGTACATGTCGAACTGCATCTGCGCGACGACGCGGCCGAAATCGGGAACGAAACGGCCGAATATGCCCGCCTCGCTCATCCAGCGCAGCGCCGTTTCGGGATCGCGGCGGCTGGTGAGCAGTTCCATGAACATCGTGTTGGCGCGCGGATCGCGGCGGACCGATGCATCGATCATGCCCGAATCGCGGCGGGCAAGGCGCATCGCTTCGGGGTGGATTTCGAGGCCCTCGCGGTCGGCCACGAGGAATATCTCGATCAGCCGGACGGGATCCTGCCGGAAGAAATCATCGCCTTCGGCACCGAGTTTTTCAGCCTGGATCGGGAAGGCGCCGATCTTGCGTTTGCGGCGGCCGCGCAGCGCGGCGAAGAAGCCGAGCTTGGTCTTGGCGAACTGTTCATCGAGCTGGGCGAGGAACATGCCGGTGAGCGAGCCGACCTGCGTCGCCTGCAGGAAGAAATACTGCATGAAGCGCTCGACCGCGCTTTTGCCGGGGCGGTCGGCGAAGTTCATGCGCAGCGCGACTTCGCGCTGGAGATCGAAGGTCAGGCGGTCCTCGGCGCGGCCGGTAACGGCGTGGAGATGGCAGCGCACCGACCAGAAGAAGCTCTCGGCGCGGCGGAAGGCGCGGTATTCGGCGGCGGTGAGCAGGCCAACTTCGACGAGTTCGCTGGGATCACGGACCTTGTGGATGTATTTGCCGATCCAGTAGAGCGTGTGGAGGTCGCGGAGCCCGCCCTTGCCTTCCTTGACGTTGGGCTCGACCACATAGCGGCTGTCGCCCAGCTTCTTGTGGCGCTCGTTGCGCTCGGCAAGCTTCTCGGCGACGAACTGTCGTTCGGTGCCGGTGACGACTTCCGCCCAGAAGCGGCGGGCGCTTTCCTCGTAAAGCGGGCGGTCTCCCCAGATGTAGCGGCCTTCGAGCAGCGCGGTGCGAATGGTGAGATCGCTGCGCGCCATGCGCACCATCTCATCAAGCGAGCGACTGGACTGGCCGACCTTGAGGCCGAGGTCCCAGAAGAAATAGAGCATCGCCTCGATCACCTGCTCGCACCATGCGGTCGGCTTGGTGGGGGTGAGGAAGGCGATGTCGACGTCCGAATGGGGCGCCATCTCGCCGCGTCCGTAGCCGCCGACTGCGACGAGCGCGATGCGTTCGCCGGTGGAGCGATTGCTCGCACGGTAGACATGGCCGACGACATGATCGTGGATCACGCGGACGAGCTGGTCGATGAGGAAGGCCTGCCCTTGCGCGCATTCGGTGCCGTGCGAGGGCTTCTCGCGCAGGCGGCGGGCGAGTTCCTCGCGCCCCTTGGCGAGAGCATCGCGCAGCAGCTCGACGATCGCGGGCCGGGCCTTGTCGCCCTGTGCCGCGACCTGATCGGCAATCGCATCGGCAAGCGCCCGGCGATCGATGATGGCGCGCTGGTTGGGAATCCGGGGGGTGATCATGACCCCTCCCCTCTACCCTATCCCGCCTTGCGCGTCTCTTGCCATTGCGCCCCGTAGCGCTGCTTGAGGGTGCGTTTGTCCACCTTTTCGGTGCCAAGACGCGGCAGCGCCTCGTGCTCTTCCCAGAACTGGACGGGGATCTTGAAGGCAGCGATGTGGCTGGCGAGGAAGGTACGCAGGTCGTCGGGCGTCACCGTGCAGCCTTCCTTGGCGAGATAGACCGCGACGGGGACTTCGCCGTAGAGCTCGTCCGGCAGGCCGAACACGCTGGCTTCGGCGACGCCCGGATGCGCGTAGATCGCGTTTTCGACCTCGATGCAGGCGATGTTCTCGCCGCCGCGGATGATGATGTCCTTCTTGCGGTCGACGATGAAGAGGTAGCCTTCGGGATCGAGATAGCCGAGATCACCGGTGCGGAAGTAGCCATCGGGCATGATCGCGGCGGCGGTGGCCTCGGGGTTGTCCCAATAACCGATGAAGTTGCAGACGCTGCGGATCGCGACTTCGCCGAGCTCGCCCTGCGCGACGGGACTCCCGCTATCGTCGAGGATGGCAAGGTCGACGAGCGGGCGCGAAGGCGTGCCGGTGCTGCCGGGCTTGGCGATGTAGTTCTCGTTGAAGTTGCCGCAGCCGACGCCGTTGGTTTCGGTGAGGCCATAGCCGAGGATCGGAAAGGCGTGCGGCAGCGCCTTGCGGATGCGATCGACATGCTCGACCGGGCGTGGGGCACCGCCGGCGGCGAAGGTGACGCACGTCGAAAGGTCGTACTTGTCGTGATCGGGGTGCGTGGCGATCTCGTAGCTCATCAGCGGGACGCCGACGAAATAGGTGACCTTCTCGCGCTCGATCAGCTGCATCGCGGTGACGGCGTCCCACTTGGGCATGAGCACCAGCTTGCGGCCGAGCGCGTAGGACTGGAGCATCAGCGGCACCTCGCCGGTGACGTGGAACAGCGGCACATTGACGAGCGCGATGGGCTGCGCGTTCGGCGGGGGCGCCTCGCCGCGCGCGGTCATCAGGCCGAGGACCATGACGCTCTGCGCGAGGTAGTTGAAGGTGCCCTGCACCACGCCGCGGTGGTTCGAATAGGCGCCCTTCGAGACGCCGGTCGAGCCCGAGGTGAACAGGATCGTGGCGAGATCGTCGGGCCCCACTTCATGCAGCGGGGTAGAAGCATCGCCGCCCTTGGCGGTGAGCGCGGCAAGGCCTTCGGACGGATGACAATCGTGGACAAGCGGGATGATCTCGGCGCCGTGGGTGATGCCGGTCAGGCGCTCGGCACGCTGGCGGTCGGCGATGATCATGCGGCAGCCGACCATGTCGATGCCGTGGGCCATCTCCTCGCCCTGCCACCAGCCGTTGATGAGCACGGCGCAGCCGCCGGCCATGAGGACGGCCATGTAGGCGACGATCCAGTTTGCCGAATTGCGCGCGGCGATGCCGACGCGGTCCCCTTTCTGGAGGCCGTGTCCGGCGACGAGGCCGCCAGCGGCGATGCGCGCGGCTTCGAGCGTCTGGGCAAAGGTCAGCCGCACATCACCGTCGACGATGTATTCCTTCGCGCCGTGGAACGTGCAGAACTGGGTAAAATAGGCGCCGAGCGTGGGCGGGGCCGCAGCGATCATCGGGAGGTCGCGATCAAAGGCGCGGAAGGGTGTGGTGGCGAGCATGCCGCCGGGGGCGGTCAGCCCATCCATCACCTGGGCGAGATCCCGATCGAGCTGGGTCAACATGGGTATCTGAACTCTCCTCTCAGCCCCATTTCGCTTGTGTCCCTGCAAAAGGTACAGCGCTGGGGTCTAACCTGTTATTCGGTTTGCCTGACGGGTTTGCCCTGTGCCAGAAGGCCGCGCAAGGCTGCGGCGCACGCGGCACAAAACAAAACCGTTCTGTTACAAACCTCGTTGTTGCGAAAACTCTAGGGAGCTTGGCCCTTGCTGTCACTATCGGCCGCCGCAGCCGCCGCTGTTGCGGGTCACCAGCCGCTGCATTGGGAGAACCTCGGCCTTTCGCCGATCGCGATCGACCTCGGCTTCTTCGCAATCAAGTGGTACAGCCTCGCCTATCTGGCGGGGATCATGCTGGCCTACTTCCAGCTGGGGCGGATGATCCGCCAGCCGGGCGCACCATTGGCGCAGCGCCATGCCGATGACTTGTTCTTCTATGCCACTCTGGGGGTCATCCTTGGCGGTCGACTTGGCTATGCGCTGTTCTATGCGCCGGAACTGCTGACCGATCCGGCGCGGCTGATCCGGTTGTGGGAGGGCGGGATGAGCTTCCATGGCGGCCTGATCGGTACGGTCATCGCTATTGCGTGGGTTTCGTGGCGCGGCGGGCTGAACTTCGTGCGGACCTGCGACTACATCGCGGTCTGCGTGCCGCCAGGCCTGTTCTTCGGGCGCTGCGCCAACTTCGTGAACGGTGAGCTGTGGGGCCGGATAACCGATTCGAAAGTGCCGTGGGTCATGGTGTTCCCGGGCGCAGGACCGATGCCGCGCCACCCGAGCCAGCTTTACGAGGCGCTGCTGGAAGGGCTCGTGCTCGGCCTTGTGCTGTTCATCCTGTTCTGGCGGACGCGCGCGCGCTGGCGGCCGGGGCTGCTCGTCGGCGTGTTCGGGCTGGGGTATGCACTCGCCCGCTTCACGGTCGAATTCTACCGCGAACCAGACGCGCAATTGCTCGATTTCGCGATGCGCAGCGGACTTTCAATGGGGCAGTGGCTTACCTTGCCGATGATGGCGATCGGGCTGGGCCTTGCATTCCGCGCGCTGATGAGCCCGCCACTGGCGGTGACGATCCAGCCGACCGGGCAGACCACGGGACAGACGGTCGTATCCTGAGCGCGGAGCGGCGGCGATGACGGACGGACTGGCGGCGGTGTTTGCGCGGCTGATTGCCGCTACCGGGCCGATCTCGATCGCGCACTACATGGCCGAGGCGAACGCGCGCTACTATGGCTCGCGCGATCCGCTGGGCGCGGCGGGCGACTTCGTGACCGCGCCGGAGATCAGCCAGATGTTCGGTGAGATTATCGGTCTGTGGCTGGCGGATATCTGGCAGCGGGCCGGCATGCCGGAGGGCGCGTGCTATGTGGAGCTTGGACCCGGGCGCGGAACTCTGGCGCGGGACGCGCTGCGGGCTGCGGGCCGGGCCGGGTTGGTACCCGAGGTCCATTTCGTCGAGACCAGCCCGGCGCTGACAGACTTGCAGCGCGCGGCGCATCCCGGCGCCGTGTGGCATCACGATCTTTCCGGGTTGCCGGCGGAAAGGCCCTTGCTAATCGTCGCCAACGAGTTCCTCGATGCACTGCCGGTGCGGCAACTGGTGCGCACGGCGAGCGGCTGGCGCGAACGCATGGTGGGGCTTGGTGAAGACGGGGCCCTTATCCCGGTTGCGGGCACGCGGCCAATGGATGCGGCGGTTCCTGAGCGCTTCGCCGGGGCAGGCGAAGGCGCGATCATCGAGGCGTCGCCCGCTGCGGCGACGGTCGTGCAGGAAGTGGCGGGCCGACTTGCCGCGCAGGGCGGCGCGGCGCTGCTCATCGACTATGGCTATGTCGAGCCGCAACTGGGCAGCACCTTGCAGGCGGTCCGCGGGCATCGGAAGGTCGATGTTTTCGCCGAACCGGGCGAGGCCGACCTGACTGCGCATGTGGATTTTGCCACGCTGGCAGAAGTGGCCGAACTGGCCGGGGCGCGCTGGCTCGGTACCAGCACGCAGGGGCACTGGCTTGCAGCCCTTGGCATCGGTGCGCGGGCCGGAAGCCTAGCGCGGGCTGCACCCCATGCAGCCGAAGCCATCGAGGCGGCGGCTATGCGGCTCACCGCGCCGACCGAAATGGGCTCGTTGTTCAAGGTGATGGGTGTTGCCGCACCCGGATGGCCCGATGGGGCAGGGCTCAGCCGAGTCAGCCACAAGCCAGCCGATTGATAGTTTGTCATACCGCGGCAAGACGGTCTTGCGAACGACTTGCAATAATCATTCAAGTCTCTGTTTAGAATGCGATTAGCTGCCTTAAGTTCGCGACAAAATGCTTGTTGGCAAACGCAAGGCTTTGCGTCTATCAGGCGCGCCCAAGGGGACCGGACTCTCGCTTAAATGCGAGGCTGGTGCGGCATGGCTGGACGGGCGTCCCTTTGGGCACTTTTCCGCCGGATCGGTGTGGGACATTTTAGACACGCTATCGCGCCCGTATCGCGGCGCCGACAGCGCAGGCAGGGAATGGCAATGGCTGAACAAGCAAGCATCGCTGAGGCTACCATGGCGGGTGACGGCGTGAGGCGCCGTGACTTCATCAATATCGCTGCGGTCAGCTTCGCAGGCGTCGGTGGTCTCGCCGCGCTCTATCCGCTGATTTCGCAAATGGCGCCTTCGGCCGACGTGCTGGCGGAAAGCTCGACCGAGATCGACATCTCGGCGATCGCGCCGGGTCAGGCGATCAAGGCCGTATGGCGCAAGCAGCCGGTCTTCATCCGCAATCTGACGCCGGAGGAGATCGCCGCGGCCGACAAGGTCGACGTGGCGAGCCTGCGCGATCCGCAGACGCTTGAAGAGCGCACGACGGCGGGCAAGACCAACTGGCTGATCACGATGGGCGTCTGCACCCACCTGGGCTGCGTGCCGCTCGGCGCCGGCGAAGGCGAAGTGAAGGGCGAGTTCGGCGGCTATTTCTGCCCCTGCCACGGCTCGGTCTACGATACCGCGGCCCGCATCCGCAAAGGCCCGGCACCCAAGAACCTTGAGGTGCCCCCCCATGAATTCTCTTCCGACACTGTCGTGAAGATCGGCTGAGGACTGACACGATGAGCTTTCCCTGGGCGAACGAATACAAGCCGTCGCATCCGCTGATGCAGTGGATCGACGAGAAGCTTCCCCTCCCCCGCTTTGTCTACAACGCGGTCGGCGCCGGCTATCCGGTCCCGCGCAACCTGAACTACATGTGGAACTTCGGCGTGCTCGCCGGTTTCGCGCTGGTTCTGCAGATCGTGACGGGCGTTGTCCTTGCAATGCATTACGCGGCGAATGCCGGCGTGGCGTTCGACAGCGTCGAGCACATCATGCGCGACGTGAACTGGGGCTGGATGCTCCGCTATGCCCACGCCAACGGCGCGAGCATGTTCTTCATCGTGGTCTACACCCACATCTTCCGCGGCTTCTTCTACTCTTCGTACAAGGCGCCGCGCGAAATGATCTGGCTGCTGGGCGTCGTGATCTTCCTGCTCATGATGGCGACCGCCTTCATGGGTTACGTGCTTCCCTGGGGCCAGATGAGCTTCTGGGGTGCCAAGGTGATCACCGGCCTGTTCTCGGCGATCCCGCTGGT
>Ga0310345_10002100_pt1 | contig 20688 bp, 26 predicted proteins | sample HC15DNA20500_MG_FD_204667 | JGI IMG/M metagenome (GOLD analysis project Ga0310345, IMG submission 204667) | Marine microbial communities from station ALOHA, North Pacific Subtropical Gyre - HC15-DNA-20-500_MG | ecosystem: Environmental > Aquatic > Marine > Oceanic | place: Pacific Ocean: North...
ATAAAAAAACAGTCTCACGAAGTTGATGTACCATACATAGAAAAAAATACAAGAAGTTTTTTTATAGTTGCCAACTTCTGTAATCTAGGGAGCGAGGCGAAGGCGGCTCTGGCTCAAGAGGATTATGTCATATATGAACATGATCACAAATATCTGAAAAGCAGAAATCCAGCAACATATAAAAATTTCGAAGCGCCACCATCCGAAATTATTAATTACGACTTTTACAAAAACGCAATTGCGGTTTATTGCCAGTCGTCTTTTCATAAAGAGATTGTCGAAAAAAATCTAGGCTTAAATCGTGTGGTGAGCCTCGGTGGAAATCTTTGGTCCATGGAAGTCTTGGAATTTTTAAGACAGCTATCGAGGACAGAAAAGGAAGATAGGTGTTCAGTGATGGATTCGGACAACTGGCATAAGAATACTGCCGCTGCCGTAGCCTACTGTATGAGCGAAGATGTTAAATACAGCCTCGTATCAAACAGAGATTATATGCAATTTTTACGCCAATTGGGGGCGAATCGAAAATTCGCTTTCTTTCCAAAAACACCAGAAACACTTTCCAGGGTCATAGTCGAGGCGCGAATGATGGGCATGTCGGTTGTGGCAAATGGTCTTGTCGGGGCAACACGCGAAGAATGGTTTCACCTCAAGGGCGAGGAGTTGATTGATTATATGATTGAAAAGAGAAAAGAAATATTCAATGAAGTTCATGGACATTACTTTAACTGCCTTCAACAAACAAGGAAAAGAACGCCCCGTCCGAAGGTCTCTATTCTAAGCACCTTTCACGAGGGCGACAAATTTCTAAAGGGGTTCTTAGACGACATAACGAGGCAAACAATATTCAAACAATGTGAGCTTGTATTCGTCGATGCTGCATCACCGGGGAGAGAAAGAGAGTTGATAGAAGAATACATGGAGGAATATCCGAATATATCATATCACAGGCTCGAACACAAAGAGGGACCAACCGAATGTTTGAACTTGGCTATTGAAAAGTCAAGAGGGAAATATTTGACGTTTGGGTTGATTGACGATAGAAGAACTCACGATTGTTTAGAAACACTGCTTGAGACCCTGGAAGAAGATAATATGATAGAGTTGGCGTATGGGGATTGTTATGTGACCGACAAGCCGAATGAGACTTTCGAAGAAAATTCTTCGGACGGTTTATTGTTTGAACACTCCACGTTTGACTTCTCTCGCGAGAATATGATAAAGTGTTTGCCGGGCCCTATACCGATGTGGCGCAGACGGATGCACGAGGTCTGTGGTTTTTTTGATACGGAAAACTGTAATTATGCTGATGACTGGGAGATGTGGCTGAGGGCGGTACAGGCAGGAGCCCGGTTTAAAAAGGTTGACAAGCCACTGGGTCTTTATCTTTCTGGCGGTCGGTCACAACAGAATGATCCAAAACAGCGAAGAGAAGAGGCACAGGTGTTTTATAAATATGCTGAAGTTTTGGGCGAGAACTTTGCGAAATTCAAACCCTACTTCGATCAATTTTTGGAGAACAAATGACAGATAGAAAATATTTACCCACGCTGTCTGAGTTGGTGGACAGACTAAGCATCGCACAACTCAAAGAGGTCTTCATCTCAGAGCACAAGGAAGAGTACGCTCAGGAGATTTCTGATATTGCCCACGACATACAACTTCACTTGAACGAATCTGATCAGGCTGTTACGGCAGAGGTTATTCGAGCTATAGTGGTTCTTTCTCAAATGAATCTTCACATTTGGCACAACGAGTCAAATTACAGGAAGGGAATAAGGGATGGAAACGATCTTGAGCTTACACATGGATTGAATGGTATAAGAAACACAGCGAAGAACAAAATTCAGGAAGTCGCAGGTGGGCGTAAAGATTATAAAATAGATTGCCTTGCGGCAGAATTCAAGGATTGGGAGATTAGCTGGGGTGAATAATCCAAAGACATTCAAGGAGTATTATAAGTACTACCTGACACTTCATCAGAACAAAGCTTGTCGTAGGTTACATGTAGTGGGTCAGCTTGCAACTATCTCCTTGCTAGCATACGCACTATACGCTCAGGTGTGGTTGTTGCTTTTGTTGGTGCCCCTTGTTGTCTATCCTTTTGCCTGGATCGGTCACATATTCTTTGAAAAGAATAAACCAGCAGCGTGGTCAAATCCGTTGTGGGCAAAAGCAAGCGATTGGTTGATGTTGAGAGATTGGATTTTAGGGAGAATCGAAAGATGAAGAGTGTTTTAATTACAGGCGGCGCTGGATACATTGGAAGTGAACTTGCGGGGTTTCTGCTCGATGCCGGATATAGCGTAACGATTGTTGATAATCTGATGTACGACGCCACGTCCTTATTGAGGTACACCAGTAATGAGCGGTTTAAGTTTATTAAGGGAGACGTTCGAGATCTTAATCTACTAACTCGGCAATTGGCTGTTTCGGACATAGTGATCCCGCTAGCTGCTCTGGTTGGGTTTCCATTATGTGAGAGGGATCCACGAGGCGCAGAGGAAATCAACCACGAACATGTTGCCAACCTTGCGAAACTAAAAATGCCTCAGCAAAAAATTATTTATCCCTGCACAAATTCTGGCTACGGCTCAAGTGAAGATATTTGCACAGAAGAGTCGCCCCTTAATCCCATCTCACTCTATGGCAAAACCAAGGTGGCAGCGGAGAACGCCGTCAAGGCAGTTGAGAATCATGTTACCTTCCGCCTAGCTACGGTTTTTGGTCCATCGTCTCGCATGAGAACTGACCTACTTGTCAACAATTTTGTTTTGAGGGCGCTGCGAGAAAAAGTGTTGGTCCTATACGAATGTGAATTTATGAGAAACTATGTACACATTCACGATATTTGTAGGGCTTTTATGTTCGTTCTCAAAAATTGGGATGAGTGCAAGAATGAGACCTACAACGTGGGGAACGATTCACTGAACATGGATAAATTAGAGCTTGCGAAGAAGATATCCGAGCACATACCACTGGAAATAATTCGCGCAGAGTTCACTAGCGATCCCGACGTGCGAGATTATATTGTCAGTAGTGAGAAGATATTTAACAAAGGGTTCGAATGCAAATATAATTTAGATGTGGGGATTGGGCAATTAATCAAAGCCTATGATATCATCGAGTCCCCTTGGTATGCCAATTATTAGGGGGGCAAATGAGACAGATCGACATTCTTTTTATACACCCTAATGCGTCCAAGAGAATTTATCAATCACTGAGCAATGAACATTCTGCAATTGAGCCACCAATTTGGGCGGCTCTTTTGGCTAACCATTGCCGCACTCGCGGCTTCAAGGCAGTAATTCTTGATTGCGAAGCGGAGAGATTAACTGACGCTCAAGCTGCCATATTGATAAAGGATTTCAATCCAAGGATTGTGTGTTTCGTGGTATACGGTCAGCAGCCAAGTGCAGCCAGCCAAAATATGGCAGGTGCGACGAGCCTCTGCGACGAGCTACGAAAAATAAGCCCAATACCAACTCTGTTCGTAGGAGGTCATGTCGCGGCTCTCCCGAGAGAGGTGCTGAGCAATCACAACTCGATTGATATGATATGTCAGAACGAGGGAGTTTACACCATAAGCGATTTATTGCAGGTGGAAGATCTGAGTGACACTAGCCTTTTAAAGAAGGTCAAGGGACTGGGTTTCAAGGACCGCGACCTAGACGGTTGGATTACGATTAACCAATCTCAGGACATTGTTCCTCGTTCCAGGCTAGAACATGATTTGCCTGGAATGGCATGGGACCTATTGCCCATTTCAAAATATCGAACAGCCGGGTGGCACTCATGGCCGAACAAGTCAGAGAAAGCTCCTTTTGCTTCGCTGTATACAAGCTTGGGTTGTCCATATCGTTGTTCTTTTTGCATGATCAATATTATCAACAGAACTGATTCTTCGGAGGGCATCTCTGCGGCTGATAGTAATAAGTGGAGATACTGGAACCCCGATTTTATAATCAACGAGTTTGACAAGATTGCCTCCATGGGAATCAAAAATGTTAAAATCGCAGATGAGTTGTTCGTTTTAAATCCACGCCACTTTGTCGAGGTCTGCGACAGGATCATTGAGAGAAAATATGATTTTAATATCTGGGCATATTCCAGGGTGGACACCTGCAAGACAGAGTATCTGGATAAGCTAAAGGAGGCTGGCGTAAACTGGTTAGCTCTGGGCATCGAGAATCCCGATCAGACCCTTCGTCAAGAAATCCACAAAGACCACTTTGAGGACGTCAAGGTTACAGAATTAATGGACCGGATAAGGTCGTCGGGGATTAACATTAGTGCGAATTATATTTTTGGACTGCCGATGGATACGCAGGATTCTATGCAGGGAACGCTAGACTTTGCTCTGGAAAACATGACGGAGATGGTAAATGTTTATTCTGCCATGGCGTACCCTGGAAGCCCATTGCACCTGCAGGCAAAACAAAATGGGTGGAAACTCCCCAAGACTTACGCGGGATACAGCCAGCATTCTTATGAGACACAGAATCTCCCTAACGATAATCTTACCGCTAAAGAGATTCTGAAATTTCGTGATGAGTCTTGGATGAAATATCATACTCACGAGCCATATCTGAAATTGCTTGAGGACAGATTTGGCATAGAGGCTAGGAATAATGTTGAGAGTACAACTAGAATTAAGCTTAAAAGAAAGATATTAGGGGATTGATAGTGGCGAGATATACCAAAGAAGAATTGGTTGATTTTGAAAATAGGATGGCTGAGCACTTTAATAACGCCAGGATCAAAGCGCCGGTCCACCTCTACGACGATAACGAAGAACAAATCATCGAAGTCTTCGATCGGTTTAATATAGGAGAAGACGACTGGGTCTTTGGTTCTTGGAGGAGTCATTATCAGTGTCTTCTCAAGGGAGTCCCACAAGAGGAAATCGAGGAGGCGTGTCTTGCCGGGAGATCTATCTCTCTCTGCTTCGCGAAACAACATGTGTTCAATTCGGGCATTGTCACGGGAGCAATTCCTATTGCTTTGGGCGTAGCACTCGACATCAAGAGGAGCGGTGGATCTAATAGGGTCTTCTGTTTCATGGGGGACATGACCTCTGAGACTGGCATCGCACACGAGTGCATTAAGTATGCCAGAAACCATGAACTGCCAATTCACTTTATTGTGGAGGACAATGGCAAGTCTGTGTGTACAAACACAAGGGCAACCTGGGGCACAGACACTTTAACCTACGAAGGGGTAAATGACACATATGTTACTTATTACAGGTATCGGCTGGATAAATATCCTCATGCGGGTGCTGGGCTCAGAGTCCAATTCTAAGGAGAGAAAGGTGGGCAAATATTTAGATGAAATGAAGAGGGCGATGGATTACCTTGGTGAGCAAGAGGATACCATTTTTCTTGGACAGGCAGTAGAATATAAGGGCACGGCTATGACCAACTCCTTGAAGGACATCGATAAGAATAAGTTATTGGAGATGCCCGTGTGTGAAGAGATGCAGATGGGGATTACTAACGGACTGGCTATCAGCGGCAAGGTACCGATTACCATATACCCGAGGTGGAATTTTCTTTTACTCACGGCGAATCAGATGGTCAACCATCTAGATCGAATGCCTATATTTTCACATGGGGAATATATTCCGAAGGTGATTATCAGAACAAGTATAGGCTCGGAGAGACCTCTACACCCCCAGGCTCAACACGTTGGAGATTTCAGCGAAGGGTTCGAAAAGATTTTAAACAACATTGAGGTAATTCGTCTGGAAGAACCAGAGGACATATTCCCAGCATACTTCAAAGCTTACAACCGCACGGACGGGAAGTGCACTTTAATTGTGGAATATGGGGATTACAATAATGAAAAATAAGATGCTCGTGGTGTATAATACTTGCGGGTTTTCTGGAAGGGAGTCCGTGGATTGGTATGTTCGGTGTGTCGAGAATATTTTAAATCAGGACTTCGAAGACTTTCGAGTAGTGATATCAAGTGCTGGTAATTCTGTTCCGGTTATTAAGAAGCTTCTCTCTGTTTTTGGAAAAAGGGTTTCATACAACTTCACCAATGATCGACTAACAGTGAATCAGACATTTAACCATACCGTGCAAAGAAGCGTAGAGGAGTTCGGGGAATTCGATTCATACCTTTATGTTGATTCTGGGATTGATTTTGGCTCGAACAGAAATGTCTTAACCGAGGCTCATGATTTGCTTCGTTCGGGCCCAAATGGAATGGTAACGATACAGGCGAGTAACGACACCGGCTTCAAAGAATGGTTTGGGTTCCAGGGGAACGTGACAGAAACGAATTTTGAGATTCCAGTAGGTAGGGCATGCAACTTGCACACTCAACTCTTCTCCAGTGAAATATTCAAGGCGTATGATAACAAAATTATTCCAGATATTTTTATTGCTTACTGTACTGAATCTATTTTTTCCTTTGTGGCGGCGGGCGTATCACAGAAGTGGCTTGTCCTCAAAGACACTGTCCTTGAGCACCTGAAGAGTGTTGACGGAGCCACCAGCGGATTCCACCACATCGGTCCTCGTGGAGACAGCACAAATAATTTATTCGCCGGTCTCGACATTCGAGAGATAGTCAAGGATCCCGAAGCGTGGGAATCTGGATTCGGGTATGAAGAGATGCAAGGGGTCTTTCCTCATGACCCCCAGCAGTATGATAAAGACGGGTTCGCAAAGCAGCCCGACAGGTTGAAAGAATTCATTAGAAAGAATATGTTTCTGTCAGAAGACTTGTTTGATTACAAGGGGATTAGGCACAGGTTTGTGAGATAAGATGTCTTTATTAATTGTATATAATGCTTGTGGAATTTCAGGTCGGGAAAACTCGTCCTTCTATATTAGGAATATTCGCACCATCCTCAATCAAAATTTGGAGGACAAACGAGTTGTGTTTTCGGGTTGTCAAATTAGCAGGCGAACATTTGAAGAGGTGTACCGTGAGTTCGGAGAGGATATCAGTTATTATCTTACGAACGAGAGGTTGGCTGTTAACCAGAGTTTCAATCACGCAGTTTTGAGAGGAGTACAGGAGTTCGGCAAATTCGATGGCTACATGTATGTTGCATCCGACGTTCGATTTACTGACGATGAGAGTTCTCTAGGACGCCTCCACGATAGAATCCTTCAGCCGGATATGGGAATAGTCTCACCGGAAATCGACAAGGACAACGGATATTTTTGGTGGTTTGGTTTCGAGGAAGAACAAAATTTATTTGACGTCTTTGGCAGGGATGAAGATTTCGTAGTGCCACTTGGCACAACAGCTAACTTGCACACAGCCATATTTTCTAATGAAATTTTTGAGGCATACGGAAACGTCTTGCCGGATATTTTTGTTTCATATTGCACTGAGTCCACCTTCTCTTTCCTCGCGGCCGCTGTTCGTCAAAGCTTTGTTGTGGCAAATGATGTCAAGTATTCTCACGGCGAGGGAGAGGGTGTTCACCAGGGGCTAGACGGTCAAACACTCGCCTTCGGGGCAGCGTGGGATAGGGTCTTTCCAGGCTCCAGAACGGTGAAGGAAATCGTGGAAGATCCAGAGGCGAAAGCCTGCGGGTTCGGTCATGAAGAATGGGTTCCAAAATTTATTCACAAGATGGACGTCCCCGATGATAAAACTTTTTTGATTCACGACCCGGAACAGTTTGACGAAAATTCCTTTAGTGTCGACGATCGTTTAAAAAGATTCCTCGCAAAAAATTTGTATTTAGGACCCACTGTATTGGATTATAATAGGATCAACAGCAGGTTTATAAGGGGAGCATAGAATGAGCAAGGTATTGATAACTGGGATTGCTGGTTCTGGCGGGAGCCATCTTGCAGAGTATTTGGTGAGCTTGGGGCTAGAGGTCCACGGGATATCCAGATGGCACAGCACTACTTCCCATTCCAACCTTAAAAAGGTGGCAGATAAGATTCAACTACACGAGTGCGACTTAAATGATTTGAGTGCAACCATCCGTGCGCTAGACAAAGTCAAGCCAGATTATATTTTTCACCTAGCTGCGCATGCGAATGTGCATGTTTGCTTCTCAAACCCGATAGCGGTTTTACAGAATAACATTAACAACACCATTAATTTATTTGAGGCAATTCGCATCGTCGGCATCGATCCGATTATTCAATTTTGTGGGACGTCGGAGGTATATGGAAATGTAAGCGCGGAGAATACCCCCATAACGGAAAATCACCCATTGGAGCCGGTGAACATTTATGCGGTCTCGAAACTAACGCAGGAGAAAATTGCGAGTTCTTATTTTCACACATACGGAATGAAGGTTGTGATTACTAGAATGTTTGCATACATTAATCCACGGAGAGGGGATATATTTTCCAGTGCCTTTGCAAGAAAAATTGTGGAGGTGGAACGAGGAGAGCGGGATATAGTTACTCATGGCAATTTAGATTCAGTTAGAACTCTTATAGATGTCAGGGACGCAATGGAGTCCTATTGGGTGGCGTGCCAGCATTGCGAATACGGAGTACCATACAACGTGGGCGGAAACACCGTGATTACGGTGGGAGAGTTCTTGGAACACCTTAAGACGAAGGCAAGCGTGCCGATTAAGTCTGAGGTCGATCCAAATCTGTTGAGACCCGTAGATGTAACCCTTCAGGTTCCCGATGTGAGCCTCTTTACAGCGGCTTCTGGCTGGAGACCCAAGTATACTATAGAGGAGAGTGTCGAATTCCTATTGAGTCACTATAGGGGCATTGTATGAGCAAAAAAATTAAATTAAATCTCGGCTGTTACGATAGGAAGATGCATGGGTTTGTAAATGTGGATATTCGTGCCGACGTTGAGCCTGATGTGGTTGATGATGCATTTAAATTATTTAAGTTCGAGGAAAATTCCGTGGATTTGATTTATGCTTGTCATATGCTCGAACACGGCGATTATGGGGAATGTGAGTCGGCTTTAAAAAGGTGGCATGAGGTGCTCAAGCCCGGTGGCACGCTGCGCATCGCGGTCCCAGACATGGAGGCTCATTTTGCACACTATTATTATCATCGCGATTTGAGAGTGCTTCATTCTACTTTCTGGGGAAGTCAGAGGCATGCCTACGATTACCATAAAAATGGCTGGGACTTTAAAAAACTTAAAGAGGACTTAGAGATGGCAGGCTTCATCGCCGTGAAGCGGTATGATTGGCGAAAGACTGAACATTTTTATGTGGATGATTATAGTCAGGCTTATCTCCCGCATATGGACAAATCGAGCGGCAAGCTTATGAGCTTGAATGTGGAGGCAACCAAATGAGCGAAGAGCTAGACATAACTTTTCTGATTCCTGGGATTCGAACAAACAGGTGGAAAAAATTGTATGATAGTCTGCATTTGGCGTGTAAGAATTATAAGTGGGAGCTTCTTCTTATTAGTCCCTTTGAACTACCCGAAGAACTGAAGGACAAGGATGACGTCAGGTTGATAAGAGACAGGGGTCAGGTTAGCAGATGTGTCCAAATTGGAGTTCCTGAAGTCAGGAGCGAATTATTCTACATTGGAATGGACGATACCGTTTACATCGAAGATTCTTTTGACGAGGCTATAAAAAAATATAATGATTATGCTGATGTGTCAACGGTAATGCAGTGTACATATACCGAGGGCGGATACAGCCAGCCAAATCATTATTGGTCGGTTGCTTTTCATGATGCGTTTAATTTGGATGGCATAACACAAACTTGGAAGACTGCAACACAGCCGATATTACATAAGGAATACTTTATTGAATTGGGCGGGTTTGATTGTAGGTGGGAATACATGGACAAGCCAATGCACGATTTTATGTTCAGGGCGCAGAGGAGCGGCGGTGAAATTATTTATTCACCAAGCACTGTTGGAACTACAGACTGGTGGCCGGATCATCAAGGCGATCACGGTCCCGTCCATGACGCAGAAGTGCTTCATGATTTTCCCATTTTTAATAAAGTGTGGGGACAGCCGAATGATAGAATTAAGATCGATTACGATAATTGGAAAGACACCCCCGACGTATGGAAGAGAAGATTCCCAGAGGACGTCCATGATACATATGAAGAACTTTGGGAGAGTGAGGGCTATACCGAAGAATTTAAAGTCGGTCCCCCGATGCCCAAACGCCCAGGAGAAGAATAATGGCTTATGATATTTCGATAGTGATACCGGGATTTAGGACTCCCAACTGGAACAATGTTTACAACAGCGCAGCAAAGGCTTGCAAGCGTTATAGTTGGGAAATAGTTTTTATAGCGCCGTTTGACTTGCCCGACGAGCTTAAGGATAAAGACAACATTACTCTTGTCAAAAGCCTTGGAAATGTTGCTAGGTGTGTTCAAATTGGAATTCCAAAAACCAACAGTGAGTTATTTTTCTTGACTGTGGACGATTGTGAGTTCGCGGAGGATTCTCTGGATTTATCTTTGGACGAGTTTAAGAGAACGTGTACCAAGAAAGATGTTATGGCAATGATTTACGGCGAAGGCGGTAATTTAATGGAGACCAAGTATTGGGAGGTGAAGACCCATGTTGATTTTCGTTTACCCGGCATCGACCAGTCATGGAAAATAGCAAATCAGTGTATAATGTACAAAGAAGCTTTCATCGAGCTTGGCGGATTGGACTGTGAGAATTTTGAATATTTAGATAAGCCAATCCATGACTTCATGTTTCGGCTGCAAAAGCTAGGGGGAGAGATTGTTTTTTCTCCGGTCCATTGTTGTATAGCAACTTGGTTCCCCGGCGAGTCGGGAGATCATGCGCCGATTCATCATGCACAAATTTCTCACGACACGCCGATCTTTAATACAATATACTCCACACCACACATGTGCAAAAATAGAACAAAGTTGGACTATAACAATTATCTAAAGAGTGATAAGATATGGAAACGAAGATTTAGCAAGGGAATTCCAAAGAGTTATAAGGAACTATGCGAACAGGAGGGGTATACTCCACACTATGATTGATCTGAGAGGAAAAAAGGTCGCCGTCACTGGGGCTTCTTCCATGATTGGCAGGGCAACGACTAAAAAGCTTAAAAGCCGTGGCGCAATAGTTGTCCCGGTTCTTCATCATGACTGTGACCTACGGAACTATAGCGGAGCTGAAAGTTTGTTTTTCCGCATTAATGTAGACTATTGTATTCACTTGGCGGGGTTCAATGGCAATATTCTTTTCAACAGGGATTATCCTGCCGACATCTTTTATAATACAACTTTGATGGGACTAAATGTGATTAAGGCATGCGCGAGCACGGGAGTCAAAAAAGTAGTTACGGCTCTTGCTTCTTGTGCCTACAGGAGCACCGACGACACCCTTGTCGAGACAGACTTTAATGAGGGTATGCCAGACGCGAGCGTCGAGGCGCATGGCTTGAGCAAGAAGACCGTTTATCACTATTCACGTCAGGCTAATAAACAACATGGACTCCAGGCTGTTTGTACGATATTTAACACTGCTTATGGTCCTCACGATTCTTATGATGTGGATAAAACCAAAGTGGTCGGAGGCTTGATTAAGAAATTTACTGAAGCCGTCGACAATAGTATTGAAACAGTGGAGTGTTGGGGAACAGGGTCCCCTCGAAGAGAATTAATTTATTGTCATGACGCCGCCGAGGGAATTATACAGGCGCTTGAGAAATACACCGATGTGGACTACCCGATCAATATCGGCTTCAGGGAAGATATCAGCATTAAAGAGTTGGCTGCGTTGATCGCGGACCTCTCCGGGTTCGAGGGAGAAATAGTTTGGAATACGGACAAGCCCGACGGACAACTCAGGAAGATCTTAGACCCGTCAAGGATGGACGAGTACGGGATAGACATTAAAAATAGGACGCCGCTGCGGGTCGGCTTGAAAAAGACCATTGAGTGGTATAGGAATAACTTAAAATGACAAAACCAAAATTATCAGTAATATTGCCAGGTATAAGGACTCAGAATTGGCTGAGCTTTTATGACCGCCTGGAGGACTCTTTTGACGGGGATTTCGAACTTATTATTATAAGTCCATATGATCTTCCCGAGATTCTAGCTGACGAGGACGACATTATGCATATTCGAGACTGGGGCTCCCCTGCTAGATGTCAGCAGATTGGTCTCGTCCACGCCACGGGAGAGTTTGTTACTTGGGGCGCAGACGATGGTTATTTTCTGGAGGGGAAACTCACGGAAGCGGTAAATTTATTAGAGTCTTCAGCAACCTCTGAAAAGGATATTGTAACCTGCAAGTATATCGAGGGCGAGGGCACAGACATATACGAGCCCCACATGGAAACAGATGAGTACTACAAAATTAATTACTCCAGCGGTCTTCGGGCAAAGTTTATTCCAGATGATTTTTGGATTCTCAATGTGGGAATTGTTAACACCGAGTACGCAAAATCTATGGGTGGTTGGGATTCCCAATTTGAGGTGACCACCATTGCACATATGGATTTTGCCATTAGAACGCAGAGAAACGGCTCGAACTATATTATGATGAAGGAACCAATATTCGTTTGTTCTCATATGCCCGATATGACGGGTGATCATGCACCGATTCATGTAGCTCAATTGGGTCATGATGAGCCACTGTTTCGAGCCCTATACGATGACGAGAATTCATTGAACAGAACCACGATTGAATTAGATAATTGGAAAAGTAGTCCCGAAAGGTGGGACAAGAGGTTTAACAATGAGGCACTAATTCAGGGAATACATGATGCTCAAAAGCTTCAATGGCAAGAAATTGGCTCGCTTCGCTCCGATCGGCTCCTCGGAACCACAGCCCCAGAGGGATACGAAATTAATTGGGTCTATGATGAAGAATAAATATGATCTTTCAGTTTGTCTTGCAGCCATTCGAAAGGACAACTGGGAAAGGCTTTATGATAGCATCGTAAAATCGGTTGGCGATTACACATTTGAGTTAATTTTTTGTGGACCTCATGACGAATTGCCAGAGCCACTGAGGGGCTTGGAAAATGTTCGGTGTATACAGGACTATGGTTGCCCCACTAGAGCACAACAAATTTCAATGAAGGAGGCGACAGGCAGATATATTACTTGGACTGCTGACGATGGCTGGTTCTTTCAGGAGGGCTTGAAGCAGTGTATCCATTACTTGGACACACAACCTAAAGATAAGAAGTGTGTGGTCACACAATATACCGAGGGCGGTAGCGACGGTCTGGGGGATCCAAACCAGGGCATGTATCGAATCAATTCTCATGATCCTGTCCGTTCTCAGTTTTACCCAAATCATTTTTTGATTTTTAACTCTGTGGTTTTGGAGACATCAGTGTTTCATGAGCTTGGCGGCTTTGATTGCCGCTTTGAGGCTTGCCCCATGGCATTTGTGGACTTTGGGGCGAGAGCCCAGTTGGCTGGGTTGAAGCCGACTATGGCGAGCACTATTTTTGAATGTACTCAGTTCCCTGGAGATACCGGAGACCATGCCCCGATTCATTATGCCCAGTTGGAGCATGATCAGCCGCTTTACGCGAGGATATGGAGATCGTCCAAGTGTCTGGAGAGAATTAAAATTGATTACGACAATTGGAAGCAAGCAGACGAAGTTTGGCGAAGAAGATTTAAAGATATTAAGGGGGGAGTGCAAGAATGAACACAGATATAAGGTTTCCCCTGGCGAAGGAAACCATTAACAGTGAAGATGTTGATGCCCTTTGCGAGTGGCTCAAATCCTATCCTCGACTGACAAAGGGAGAACTGACTTGGCAGGTTGAAGAGAAGTGGGCTAATTTTATCGGAACTCGCAGGGCAGTGTTTAACAACTCAGGCTCTTCCGCCAATTTATTGATGGTGTACGCGGCAATAATGAGTGGTCGTATAAAAAATAAAAAGATTGCAGTTCCATCTGTGGGTTGGGTCACCACTATCGCCCCCGCTATTCAATTTGGACTAGAACCGATTATGGTCGGCGCTGATTCAAGGACATTCGGGATGGATTTGGATCAGCTTGAGACCCTTTGTGAGGGTCCGAATAGACCAGACGCGGTTATTTTTGTTCAGGTTCTTGGCGTGCCCCATTACAAGGAGAGGCTGCTGGCACTTAAGAAAAAATATAGGTTCTGCTTACTTGAAGACGCTTGTGCTGCTCTTGGAGCCTCGTATTCTAATGGGGATAAAGTTGGAACGGTCGGTGACATGTCGTCCTTCTCTTTTTACTTTGGACACCAGCTTTCGACTATTGAGGGTGGCATGGTAAACACCGATGACGAGGAACTTTATGAGGCACTTCTCATGCTTCGCTCTCACGGTTGGGCTAAAGATCTTAGCCAAGAATCCTATCAGGGCTTGGTAAAAAAGCATGAGGTTGATGACTTCCACAAGCCTTTCACCTTTTTTGTTCCAGGGTTTAATCTTCGTGCCACAGATCTACAAGCCTTTATAGGCTTGCGACAAGTGGAAAAGGCAGATTGGGTTTCGAAAAGGCGCAACGAAAATCATTTAAGGTACGCAAATAATTTGAGAGGACATGTTGAGTTTCAGGACTGGGGTAACAACAATCCAGTCTCGATCTCCTTTGGGGCCCTGGCGGAATCCAACGAGCATCGCCGCCAGATTGTTTCGAGACTTGTAGACCAGGGCATTGAGACCCGAATATTCTCAGCCGGTAATTTGGGAGTCCACCCATTTTGGACAAGTCTTTATCCAGCCTTCGAAGACAAGATGAGTAATAGGATTCACAGCACGGGATTTTTTATACCCAACTATCCCGAGTTAACCAATGAAGGGGTGGATTACATTTCAGATGTAGTGAGGGGTTAGTGAAAATTTTAGTTATCGGTGAGAGTTGTAGGGACGTTTTCAATTACGGCAGTTGTATTCGCTTGTGCCCCGAAGCTCCTGTTCCAGTGTTCAATCCCGTCGAGATTGTTGACAACGGTGGGATGGCTAAGAATGTCCATAGAAATGTGGTGTCGCTTGGGGCACGGGCGAGTCTTGTGACTAATAGGAATTGGAAATCAATTACCAAGACTCGTTTTATCGATAAAAAAACCAATCACATGTTTATGCGCTTAGATTGCAATGATGCGGATTATGGAAAGGCAGACTTGGCGAAAATTAATTTTGATAATTATGATGCAGTGATCCTATCGGATTACAACAAGGGTTTTATGTCAGAGGAAAATATTGACTACGTGGGAAAAAACCACCCCTTGACCTTCCTCGACACTAAGAAGATTTTGGGTTCGTGGTGCGAATCAATTTCATTCATTAAGATCAACGACAATGAGTATGAAAAGACCAAGCACATGATAGGACCGGAAATCGAATCGAAATTAATTATGACTATGGGGTCTGAAGGCTGTCGTTATGCTGGTGTCACTTATTCAGTTTCTAACGTCGAGATAAAAGATCCCTCTGGTGCAGGAGATACTTTCGTTGCTGGCTTAGCTTACAAGTATGTAGAGACGAGCGGAGATATGGATAAGGCTCTAGAATTTGCCAATAAGTGTGCAACAGATGTGGTACAAAAGAGGGGCGTCGGTACGGTTTGAAGAAGACGGTTGTTATAACCGGCGCGAATGGTTATCTTGGCAGAACCCTCGTTCGGGAATTGATATCTTCTAGGGAATATAATATTCATGTTTTGTCGGAGGATATTACAAACTATTATGAGGTCAGGGAGGCTATGAAGGGGTCGCCTATCGATGTCTTTATACATGCAGCAGCACTGGTGCCATCTCGAAAGCCGACACCCGAAGATCTTCTCAGGGTCAATTATCTTGCCACAAGGAACATTGCATGTCATGTTTATCTCGATACTCACTTTATCTTTCTGTCTTCTGACTTAGTTTTTCCTAGCGAGCCTGGGAGAATATGGAGGGCTGATGATGAGCCATTCCCATCTCAGTCAGTCTACTCGATGACAAAGGCAATAACTGAAGATTACCTCATTAACAAAACGCGCATGGAGAAACTTAGTATTCTGAGAACGTCGATGTTGTATGGGGGAGATCAAGATCTGGGTCGGGATAATTTTTTTCGTTTTGTAGAATCCTCATTAAGGGCGAAGGAAAATATAGAAGTATACACCAACCTATATTCTCATCCGACTCATGTAGAAGATCTAAGCAGATTCATAATTTCGATTATAGATTCAGAAAGGACGGGCATAATACACGCATGCTCAGATGAATATTATAACAGGCTTGAATTGGCTGAAAAGATATGTGAGAGGATACAAGGAGATAAAAAATTATTAATCCCAGCCACAGCCCTAAAGGGTTGTGAGACCCGATTACTGCCTGATAAAGATTTTGTACATCAGTGTAAATTTCGCTTAGGAGACAAAGGTGTACGGGAGTAGAGAAAAAAAAATATTCACAAATGGTTGCTTCGATATTATACACCGTGGTCACTTGGAGCTTCTTAGATATTGTAAGTCCTTGGGGTATGTGATTGTCGGAGTTAATACGGACAAGAGCGTTAGAGAATTGAAGGGTACTGATAGACCATTCTTCTCTCAACAAGATAGAAGATTCATGTTAGAATCGATTAAGTACGTGGATGAAATACATTTTTTTGATGAAGCAACTCCGCATGAGCTAATTAAGCAGATGAAGCCTGATATTATAGTAAAGGGCGGAGACTATAAACCTGAAGATGTTGTCGGAAGTGATTTGTGTGAAGTGAAAATTTTTAATTTCGTTGATGGATATTCAACGACCAATGTTTTGAGCGGGATAAGAAATGACGGATAAGACAAAGACGTTTGTTTTCGATATCGACGGCACTATATGTACAAATACCGGAGGGGCTTATAAGCTGACTGTGCCTCTCCCACAAAGGATTCAAAAAATTAATGAGTTGTACGATGAGGGACACACAATAATTTTCAATACAGCGAGGGGCATGGGGAGATTTAATAACAACTCTGCACAAGCCCATGATTGTTTTTATGTTCTTACGAAGAAACAATTGGAAGAGTGGGGAGCAAAATATCATTGCCTGTTCATGGGTAAGCCCGCAGGTGATTTATATGTGGATGACAAGGGGGTTTTAGCAAATGACTACTTTCAACAAGACTCCTGAGATGAAATTCGTAAAGAAGGGTTGGGGTCACGAGCTTTGGATCATCAACAAAGAAGAATATTGTGGAAAGCTCTTGTTCTTTAAAAAAGGAAAGTGCTGCTCTTTTCATTACCACAAAGATAAGGATGAAGTCTTCTACCTTCAGTCCGGTAAGCTCATAGTCTTGTTTTCGGAGGACGATAATTTGGCAGAGGCAGAGGAAATTATTTTAGAGCCAGGACAGAATTTTTATATTTACCCAGGCTTGAGACATAGAATGATTGCGTTGGAGGATTCAGAACTGTTTGAGTTTTCAACCCAACATTTTGATAGCGATAGCTATCGAATTATAAAAGGAGATTAATGTGGAACTTAAAGAAACAGACACGAGCTTTGCTTTTTCGAACCAAGCTTGTGGTGCAATAATGATGGCACTACAAAAGGGGATATTGGAGCAGACGGATATTACAAACATTATTAAAGGGTTTGATGTTCGCCTCAAGGAGGGGGAATTGGTCATTACTAATCCTCCGAGTTTCGCGGCCGATCCTCCCGAGGAGGAGTAGGTGCCGAGATATGTTTACAGGTGTGACACATGTGATTTTGTGTTCGATATATCTCATTCAATGAGCGTTGAACTTGAGAGACATCACTGTGAGCAGTGTGAGGAGGAGCAGGAGGTAAGTAAAATACCTTCAGCTTTTTATTCCTTTAACCAAAAAGGTAGCAAGGGGAAAGTGGTAAAGAATTTTATTTCAGAGGCCAAGGAAAAACTGAAGGAACAGAGGGGCGAAGCCCTGGAGAGGGAATATGTGGGAACTAATAACACTTCTGATAGTTAGTATATTTTTTAATATTGTGGCGTTCTGGTATATCCGACAGATATTGGGAACGCTACTGTTTATTACAGATAATATAGACTTTGTTGATACGAGCCTTAAGGCTTTTAAGGCGAACTTGGATGCCGTGTATGAGGCGGAAAGGTTTTATGGTGATGAAACGCTTGAGGCTCTTTGCATACACGCAAGAGAAATAGCATCCGACTTGGAGCTTTTTTCTGGAGTCGTCGAAATATATACCGCAGCAGAATTAGAGGAAGAGGAAATAGAAGAGGACGATTTGGAGCCGGAAGAAACAGATGAGCAATAAGAATATACCACGTCGCAAATCTAAGAATTATTATTTTCAAAAGGTTCATGAAGATGCCATAGTAAAATATGCGAAATCAAATTCCATCCAAGAAAAGGATGAGTTGTACCGACAATATATTGGACCCGTATTTAATGAGATGGTGGATAAGATTGTTTTCACATATAAGTTTACCACTCTCCCAAATATCGACTGTCTTAAAGACGAGTGTAAGATCTGGCTGACGACCATACTGGATAAATATGATCCGTCCAAGGGTTCCAAGGCGTTTTCTTATTTCAGCGTGATAACAAAGAATTGGTTTATCCATAAGGTCAAGAAGCATTCTCAATCTCTAAGAAGGGAGCGTTGTATCGACGACGTGATCCACGCTGCCAGCCACAGTGAGTTGGTAGTGACGAACCCCTATCTCGAAAATCGAGAATCAAATGATTTCTGGCAAATGTTCTTTTCGGAAATGGAAACATGGAGCACTGGAAGCTTGAAGCCCAACGAGGAAAAGGTTCTGACAGCCGTGAAAACTCTCTTCGACAGTTCGGGAGAGATTGAAATTTTTAACAAGAAAGCTATTTACTTATATCTCAGAGAGATTACTGGGTTGAACACAAAACAGGTCGTCAGTAATCTCAACAAGATGAGAACAAAATATCGGAGCTTTCGACAAAAATGGGACAACGGGATGATGTAAGACGAGGAAGGTTGAGGGATATAGAATCTTACCTTGAAGAAGCTATTAAAAATATTCGCGAAGATCGTGCGATGACTCACAGCCTCTTAACAGACGTAATGAGTTTTATCAAAAATAACGAGCAAAATCATAGAGACGTTGGGTTGATTGCTGCCAAATACGTGGAGACCCTTCAGCGATCTAATGAGCAATTGGTAAAAATAACGAATTTGCTCCATAGGAAATCTAACACACCATCAGGACTCTCCGAAAAGGACAAAGACGAGATATTTGATATTCTGAACGAGGAGTGAGTCTATGCCTAAACCTGACGAAAGACTGATAACAAGGTATGGTAAGTTGAATCGAGTGTCGGCACCCTTGGTTGAAACTCGGCTTGATTCGGATGGATCCACTACCATGGATAAGTTGTCGCAGATGGCGAAGGATAGTCATCTGCCAGATGTATTCGCTGGTGCTGGTCCTTACCGTGCGCAGGTATTGCGCATTGAGGGTCGAGGTCTCACGCCAGATACACCCGAGCATGATGTATTTGTTGGCGAAGATCGAGATACGTCCACAGAGCTTGTCCGAGTGAAAGCCAGGGTTCCCGAGCTTCATGCTGGTCTCCCGAAGCCAACCGGCTTGGGTTCTGCTGATGGCAGCTTCCAAAAAGTCATAGACATGTACCCTACGTTTACGGCACATAGTAGTGAATTAAGTGTGGGTAGTATTTCTGTGGGAGATCCCGTATGGGTCAATTTCGTCGACAAGATTAATTATAAAGACGGTGTTTTGCTTGGACCAATAAGCCCCCAATCATCGGGCAAGTCTGGTGTAGCGGACTCGGCGTCTACCTCTCGTGATGGAGCCTGCGCTGGCAATTACGGAAAACAGGGAGCGGTAAAGCCAACTGGAGATTCCTTACCGGCGAAGAACAAGCCAAAGTCTCATAGTGGTCCCCCACTAAAGAAGCGCCGGCCGGCTTCCACCATGACCGGGGAATTTGTTTTTCTGACGGATGGAACCCTCGACAAGAAAATTGTTTCTTTGTGGGAAAAGAGTTGTCGTGCAAAATCTCCCCCCGGTAAATCACTATGGACACAAATTGACGACTTTAGAACTTTGATTTACTGTCCCAATCCTACAGACTTATTAAAGCCGAAGGAATATATTTGGCTATTTCCGCCAGAGGAACAGGCTTATAATTCAGAATTTTTTAATTATATTGCTGCTGCCTCAAAGAAACTCTCATTGTCTCTTAGGAATTATATTCTTATTGTGAGTTTGCCCAATACCGGCAGACGCCGCGCAGAGGGGGTTCAACGATTTAGCTGGACATCTATGGCTGAAAGTCTCCGAGCGCCAGACGCCCCCATCGCGGATGCAATGAGGAACATAAATGCTCTGGGTCGCGTCGTCCCCGGTCAAGGACAACAACACCAACCCGGCATGGGCGGCGGCGGCAACCCACTGAACCGCATGCAGGCAATCCGAGAGGATCCCGGTGTAGAATTAGACAGGGAAAATATTGAAAGACTGGAGAGAATAGTTTCAGTGGCTCAGCAAGAGCGAACGGGGGCTCGGCTGGAATGGATAAGTAAGGTTCGGGATAAATTAGAGAAGGTTTTCGCAGCCCAACGCGGAGAAAAAGATACAGATTCATATATTGGAATTGGCACAGGATCGCGGGCTTTGCTTAGGATGCCGTATTCGGTGCAGCACGGCGGGCACCACGCACCGAAGAATGTTACGTTTATCAAGCCGTCTGTTGATTATGATGCAGCTTTCATGAGAGCAATGCACTCCCTGGCAGAACATTACAAGGTGACGGACATTTTACTACCCGGCGGCACGCCGG
>Ga0310345_10002101_pt1 | contig 20683 bp, 19 predicted proteins | sample HC15DNA20500_MG_FD_204667 | JGI IMG/M metagenome (GOLD analysis project Ga0310345, IMG submission 204667) | Marine microbial communities from station ALOHA, North Pacific Subtropical Gyre - HC15-DNA-20-500_MG | ecosystem: Environmental > Aquatic > Marine > Oceanic | place: Pacific Ocean: North...
CTACCGGCGCGACATACAGACGTTGATCCATCGAACTGAACCAAGCCGCCCGCATATCTCTTCAGATATCTGCGATGTCAAAGAGCAGGAAGAAAACCAAACAACCGCGCCCTAACTTCCGGCGCGCCGCCCAGTCCCCTTCGGAATTTCCCACCGACGCTGCATCTCTGCGCCGCCGGTGAGGGGCTATTTAGGGAAAGGTTTCGGGGGCCGCAAGCGCAAATCTCAACTTTTCTGCCCTGCCCGCGAAACCAGCATGATGTTGTGAGTGATCCGTCATTTCGAGGGCTTCCGATGGCTTCCTAGCGCCATCATGCGCAACAATCGACAATTCGTCATTCTTGCTCGGATGTCAGGCCGCGGCGCGCCGTTGCTGCAGCAGCGATTTCCAGCGAATCCGAGTCGCCAGAAGCCCAAGGATCAGCCCAAGATAAACCAGTGGCTCGATCTGAAAGCCCTTGGCGAGCCAGATATAGTGAACCGCGCCCAGAATCGCGATGCCGTAGACCAGCTGATGCAGACGCCGCCAGTTGCGACCCAGCCTGCGAACCGACCAGTTGTTCGAAGTCAGTGCCAATGGGATCAGCCCAAGAAAGGCGATCATGCCAACCGTCACATAGGGCCGCTTCAGGATGTCGGCCCAGACCCGACCGAAGCTCTGCACGTCCAGAAGCGCCCAGACCGAGAAATGTGCCAGCACGAAGAAGAAGCACAGCAGACCGATCGCCCGCCGGAACTTCAGCAGGCTGACACGGGTGTATTTCATCAACGGGGTCACGGCGAGGCCGGCGACGAGAAGCTTCAGCGCCGTGTCGCCATACTCCCGCTCGAGCGCGTTGATCGGCTCGACCCCGAGCCGCCCGGTCAGCGCCTGCCAGAACAGGAAACCTGCCCAGATCGCGCCCAATACATAGAGCGACCAAGCCGGGACCCGGCGCAGCATGCCGTTGATCCGCTGCGCGGTGGTAAGCGGTCGTGCCATCAGAACTGCGCCTTCAGGTCCATGCCCTCGTAGAGAGAGGCGACCTCGTCATAGCCGTTATACATGAGCGTGTCCTGCCGCGAGGAGAACAGCCCGCCGCCGATGCGCCGCTCGGTGGCCTGGCTCCAGCGCGGATGGTCGACGGTGGGATTCACATTGGCATAGAAGCCGTATTCCGATGGCGCGAGGCTGTTCCAAGTCGTGACGGGCTCCTCCTCTACCAGAGAAATCCGCACGATCGACTTGATCGACTTGAAACCGTATTTCCATGGCACCACGAGCCGGATCGGCGCGCCATTCTGCTTGGGCATCGGCTCGTCATAGAGCCCGGTCGCCATGATGGTCAGCGGGTGCATCGCCTCGTCGAGCCTGAGCCCCTCCACATATGGAAAGTCGAGCACGCCGCGGCGCACCCCGGGCATGTTCTCGGGCTGCACCGCCGTCTCGAAGGCAACGTAGCGAGCATTGGACTGCACGCCCGCCCGATCGAGGATGTCCTTGAGCTCGATCCCCTGCCACGGCACCACCATCGACCAGGCCTCGACGCAGCGCAGGCGGTAGATACGGTCCTCGACCGCGAGCCCGCCGATCAGCTCGGCGAGAGGATAAGTGCCCGGATTGTCGACGAGGCCGTCCACGGTCACCTGCCAGTCCGTAGTGTCGAGCGCCTCGGCATTCTTGGCCGGATCGGCCTTGCCGGTGCCGAACTCGTAGTAGTTGTTGTAGGTGGTGATCTCCTCAAAGCTGTTGGGCTCGAGAGCCTCCTGCGCCCCAACCGGTCTGGCAAGACCGCCGAGGCCCAGCGCCCCTGCTCCAGCCATGATCTGACGGCGATTCAGGAACAGGCCGCGCGGCGTCGCGTCGGCGCGGGTCAGGTTATTGGTCCAGCGATAGGCCATCGGGCTCTCCTCGGTCGGGCAGGGTTCGACATAGACACGTTCTAGACCGCGAACATGTTTCGCAGCGTCACGATGGCGTTGAAACACCGGTGAAACTCGTAACTTGGGATGAAAACCGCGTGACCCGGCCGAGGGCCTCCGGCACGCAAAGGCCCCGGCGGATCGCTCCGCCGGGGCCAGCTCGCGCGGGGCGCACGGATCAGTGCAGCACCGCGCTCTCGGGCTTGGGCCGGTTGCTGCCCGACACCCGGTCGCCGACGATCAGCCCGTCGGCGCCGGCACTGACCTGCACCTCCTGGCCATCGCGGATGTCGCCCGCGAGGATCATCTCGGCGAGCTGGTCCTGCAACGCCCGCTGGATCACCCGCTTAAGCGGGCGCGCCCCGAAGACCGGGTCATAGCCCTCATCGGCAAGCCACTTCTTCGCGGACTCGTCCAGCGACAGCGTGATGTTGCGGTTCGCCAGACGCTTCTCCAGCCGCTTGAGCTGGATCTCGACGATGCCCGCCATGTCGTCGCGGCCGAGTCGATCGAAGATGATCGTCTCGTCGAGCCGATTGAGGAACTCGGGTCGGAAATGCGTCCGCACCGCATCCATCACGTCGCGCTTGGCGCGCCCCGAATCCGCCCCGTCGGGCAGCTGGCTCAACGCCTGCGCGCCGAGGTTCGAGGTCAACACGATCAGCGTCTGCTTGAAATCGACCGTGCGGCCCTGCCCATCGGTGAGCACGCCATCGTCGAGCACCTGCAACAGCACGTTGAACACGTCCGGATGCGCCTTTTCGACCTCGTCGAACAGGATCACCTGGTAGGGCCTGCGCCGCACCGCCTCGGTCAGCACGCCGCCCTCGTCATAGCCGACATAGCCCGGAGGCGCGCCGATCAGCCGGGCCACCGCGTGCTTCTCCATGAACTCGGACATGTCGATGCGCACCATCGCCTGGTCGTCGTCGAAGAGATACTCGGCCACGGCCTTGGTGAGCTCGGTCTTGCCGACGCCGGTCGGCCCGAGGAACAGGAACGAGCCCAAGGGACGGTGCTCGTCGTTGAGACCGGCCCGCGCGCGGCGCACCGCATTGGCCACCGCCCGCACGGCGGTGTGCTGGCCGATGACGCGGCGGCCAAGCTCCTCCTCCATGCGCAGAAGCTTCTCACGCTCGCCCTCAAGCATCTTCGAGGTCGGGATGCCGGTCCAGCGCTCCACCACCTCGGCGATCTGCTCGGGACGCACTGCCTCCTCGACCATCAGCGGGTCATCGGATTCCTCGGCCGCTTTCAACTCGCGCTCGAGCTGTGGAATGACGCCGTAGCTGAGCTCACCCGCCTTGGCGAGGTTGCCTTCGCGCTTGGCGATGTCGAGCTCGGCGCGGGCGCGGTCGAGCCGCTCCTTCAGCGTGCGAGACCCTTCGAGCCGATCCCGCTCGGCCTGCCACTTGGCGGTCATCGCATCGGCCTTCTCGGTAAGAGCGCCCAGCTCCTCCTCGATCTTCGCCAGCCGCTCCTTGGAGGCTTCGTCATCCTCGCGCCGGAGCGCCTCGGCCTCGATCTGCATCTGCAGGATCTGCCGGTCGAGCGCGTCGAGCTCCTCGGGCTTGCTGTCCACTTCCATGCGCAGCCGCGAAGCCGCCTCGTCGACGAGGTCGATCGCCTTGTCGGGCAGGAAGCGGTCGGTGATGTAGCGATGCGACAGCTGCGCCGCCGCCACCAGCGCGGAATCCGAGATCCGCACGCCGTGATGCAGCTCGTATTTTTCGCGGATGCCGCGCAGGATCGAGATCGTGTCCTCGACGGTGGGCTCCTCGACCATCAGCGGCTGGAACCGCCGGGCCAGCGCCGCGTCCTTCTCGACATATTTGCGATATTCGTCGAGCGTGGTTGCGCCGATGCAGTGCAGCTCGCCCCGCGCCAGCGCCGGCTTGATCAGGTTCGCCGCATCCATGGCGCCGTCGGATTTGCCCGCGCCCACCAGCGTGTGCATCTCGTCGATGAACAGGATGATCTCGCCGGCGGCGGCTTCTATCTCCTTCAGGACCGCCTTCAGCCGCTCCTCGAACTCGCCGCGATACTTCGCGCCGGCGATCAGCGCGCCCATGTCGAGCGCCATCAATCGCTTGTTGCGCAGGGATTCGGGCACGTCGCCATCGACGATGCGCAGCGCCAGCCCCTCGGCGATCGCGGTCTTACCGACGCCCGGCTCGCCGATCAGCACCGGGTTGTTCTTGGTGCGGCGCGACAGCACCTGCATCGAGCGACGGATTTCCTCGTCGCGGCCGATGATCGGGTCGATCTTGCCCTGCTCGGCGGCCTCTGTCAGGTCGCGCGCGTATTTCTTCAGCGCGTCATAACCTTCCTCTGCATTGGCGCTGTCGGCGGTGCGGCCCTTGCGCACGGCGTTGATCGCGGCATTCAGCGACTGCGCGCTGACCTTGCCGGCGTCGAGCGCCTCCTTTGCCTTGGACTTCACCATGGCAAGCGCCATGAGAATTCGCTCGGCCGGGACGAAGCTGTCGCCCGCCTTCTTCGCGATCTTCTCGGCCTCGTCGAGGACGCGGCCGGTGCTCTGGTCGAGATAGGTCTGCCCGGCATCGCCCGACACCTTGGGCAGCTTGGCCACGGCGGCATCTGCCGCTTCGCGCACGCGGGCCGCATCGCCGCCCGCATTGCTGATCAGGTTCGCGGCCAGGCCCTGCTCGTCATCCATGAGCGCCTTCAAGAGGTGCTCCGGCGCGAGGCGCTGGTGGCTTTCGCGCATCGCGATGGTCTGCGCCGCCTGGATGAAGCCGCGCGACCGCTCGGTGAACTTTTCGAGGTTCATCTGTCTCTCCTTGTTGAAGCGCCCGGTCCCGGGCGCCCGCTCCAGCGGCGCGCCCCTGTCGGGCCTCAAGGGGAAAAATGGGAGGGGCAGCGCCGTTGCGCAAGTATCACAGTCGCAAAAAGGGCCATCGGAGCGCGCTCCGATGGCCCTGTTGTCAATGACTTGGACTCGATCACTCCGATGGCGGGACCGGGTCGAGGCCGCCATCATCATCGACATTGTCGAAATCCGGCTCGCCGGCCTCGTCGCTGTCGGTATCGGCCACGCTCGGACGCACGTTGTCGTCGGGGGTCTGCGGCTCGGCGTCGTCGGTCAGCGCATCGTCGATGATCGCGTCGTCAGGCTCGGCATCGCCGGTTTCACCCACGCGGTCGGGGGTCTCGCTCGGCACTTCGAGCGGGGCGGTGTCGAACTCCTCGGCCTCCTCGGCGCGGAACCAGCCGCCCAGCACGAGGAAAATGACGAGGAGGATGAATCCCATCGGGATCATCACGTAGATCAGGGCGCGGCGCGAGCTGCGGGGCTTGTCGGCCATGTCGGTCTCCTTGGCTTGGCCGCCCAAGCGGCCCGTTCCCAAGCGCAACGCGGCTTTGCCCTCGGCGTTCCCGTCCCCGCGCTTGACCTGCCCGCCGCGCGCGCGTCAAAAGCGCGCGACCCCCCTCGGACCCCCGGAGCGCCGCCATGACCGACCATGCCCTTGCCGATGACCGCCTGATCGTCGCCATCGACCGCCCGGACGCGCTGTCCGGGCTGCAGCTCGCCGAACAGCTCGGCGACGCGGTTTCCTTCTACAAGATCGGGCTGGGCATGCTGACGGGTGGCGGCCTCGCGCTGGCACGCGAACTCAAGGACGAGCATGGCAAGCGCATCTTCCTCGACATGAAGCTGTTCGACATCGGCGCGACGGTCGAGGCGGCGGTGCGCGGGCTGGCGCAGTTCGATCTCGACTTCCTGACCGTGCATGGCGACCCGCATGTGGTGCGCGCCGCGCGCGAAGGCGCGGGCGGCAAGCAGACCCGGATCCTCGCCGTGACGATCCTGACCTCGCTCGACCGCGACGATCTCGATGCGGGGATGATGCGCGCGGGCACGGTGGCCGAGATGGTGGTCGAGCGCGCCGCTCGTGCGCTCGAGGCCGGGGCCGATGGCGTCATCGCCAGTCCGCAGGAGGCCGCGGCGATCCGCTCGCTGCCCGAGGCGCGCGGCAAGCTCATCGTGACACCCGGCGTGCGGCCGGTGGGCGCGGCGCTCGGCGACCAGAAGCGGGTGATGACGCCGGCGCAGGCGATCGCGGCGGGGGCCGACCATGTCGTGGTGGGCCGGCCGATCTGGCAGGCGGATAACCCCCGCGCCGCCGCGCAGGCGATCCTGCAGGAAATGGTATCCGCGCAGGCACGCACCCCCAACACCTAGGGGATCCAGTTTCCACGAAAAATGAATCGAAGAGTCTTTGCGGACACAGGGAACTGAAATCGCGTTTTGTCGGTTGACGATCCAGAAAAAGCGAGCAGCGGAGACACTTCGAATGCAGACCATCAGACTCGGCGACGTGCGTTACAACGCCCAGATCGGTGCCTTCGAGGCGCGCGTGGACGTGGACCGCAACGGCACCACCTATCGTTACCCCTGTCAGGTGGCCGGGCCGATCGACATGGATGCCGGCCATGTGCGCGCCGGGCTGACCCGTCACGCAATGCGCATGTCCGACAGCGGCGCCTCGCTCTGGTCGCATCTCTGAACGCACCGCTTCACCGCCATACGAAAAAGGCCCGCCATCCGGCGGGCCTTTCGAGTCTCCGGCGAGGCTCTCAGGCCGCCTGCGGTACCAATGCGCCGAAAAGACGGGGAGCATCCCCCTCGCCCACCGTTTCGCCCAGCGCCTCGGCGGTGGCAGCCGACAGCGTCCAGCCGAGGTGGCCGTGGCCGGTGTTGTACAACACGTGGGGATGCCGGCCCGCGCCCACCTTCGGCATCATGTTCGGCATCATCGGCCGCAGCCCGGCCCAAGGCACGCAATGCTCGGTCGAAACGCCGGGGAACAGCCGCTCGACCCAGTCGACCAGCGGCTTTACCCGATCCGAACGGATGTCACGGTTGAAGCCGTTGAACTCGGCCGTTCCCGCCACGCGGAACCGGTCCTCGCCCAGACGCGAAGTGACGATCTTCGCCTTGTCGTCGAGCAGCGAGACATAGGGCGCAGCGGCCCGGCTCGCCGCATCGCGCAGGTTCACGGTGATCGAGTACCCCTTCACCGGGTAGATGTTCACCCGGTCGCCGAGCTTCGCGGCGATTGCCCGCGAGCCGACGCCGGCGCAGACCACGACGCCGTCGAAGTGCTCGGGCTCGCCGGCGGTGACGGTGACGCCATCATCCGCAGCACGCACATCCGTGATCTCGGTCCCCATCCGGAACCGCACGCCCTGCCCTGCCAGCCAATCGGCGAGACCGGTGGTGAACTTGTGGATGTCGCCGGTGGAATCGCTCTCGGTGACGAAGCCGCCGGTGAGCGGACCGGTCAGCTGCGGCACGCGCGCGCGCACTTCGTCGGGGCTCAACTCGTCACGCCGCAGCCCGCCTTGCGCCAGGAGCTTGTTGACCCGCCGTCCGTCGGCGAGGTCCTTCTCGGTCTGGTAGAAATGCACGATGGTGGCAGGCGAAAAGTCGAAATCGATCCCCGCCGTCTCGGCCATCTCGCGCATCCCGGCCCGCGCCGCGATGGCGAGCTTCGTGGTCGCGATGGTGTTGGCCTCGTAGTTACGGATCTGCCCGAGGAACTCGGCCATCCAGCTCAGCTTGTGCCACGACGGCTTGGGATTCACCGACAGCGGAGCATCCGGCTTCAGCAGCCACTTCGTACCCTTGAGCACGGTGGCCCAGCGGTTCCAGACCTCGGCGTTCGAGGCCGAGAGCTGGCCACCATTGGCAAAGCTCGTCTCCATCGCGGCATAGCGCTGCCGGTCGAAGACAGTGACCTCGTGGCCCCGCTTCCACAGTGAATAGGCGGTGGTGACACCGGTGATCCCGGCGCCCAAGACGGCGTAATGCGGCATATGGCCTGCTCCAGCGCGCCCCTTCCGTCCCTGGTGCCTGAGAGCTTCATCGCCCCCCGCATCATGCGGATCGCGACTTTCCCCTTCGGCGGGCCTGCGGCCTCTCTCCGGATGTCATGCGGCCCGACCGGTCCTTTTGCCTGAGAGATCGCGGGGCGCGCGACTGCTCCTTCGGCGGCGGACCGTCCCGCTCTCTCCCGGCAGGACCGTTTCCTATAGGAAACATACGGCAAGCGGGATCGTTCCGCCAGAGCATACCGCACAGAATTCCCTCGGGTCGCTCGAAATGCGTGACATTTCCGCCGCCACGCTTGCAACTGCCCGGAATCGCGCCGATCCTCCGAGGCGACCCGGGCCGATGGGATCGCCGACACGCCGCGCAGGGAGGAGGGCGAGGTGGAGAATCCGAAGAACCAGTTCAAGGCAGCCCTGCGAGAGGGGCGCCAGCAGATCGGCCTGTGGAACATGATCACCGGGCCACTGGTGCCCGAGGCGTTGTCGGGGCTGGGATATGACTGGGTCGTGATCGACACCGAGCATTCGCCCACCGATGTCTCGGACGTGCTGCCGGCGCTGCAGGCGATGGCCGCCGAGCCCGGCACCTCGGCCGTGGTGCGGCCCGCTTGGAACGACCCGGTCCTGATCAAGCGGCTCTTGGATTTCGGCGCGCAGACGCTGCTCATTCCTTACGTGCAATCGGCCGAGGAGGCGCGCGCGGCCGTCGCCGCCACCCGCTACCCGCCGGTCGGCATGCGCGGCGTCGCCGGGCTGCACCGCGCGACGCGCTATGGCCGGATCGGCGACTACATGGCCCATGCGCATGAAGAGACCTGCGTGCTGGTGCAGGTCGAGACCCGTACCGCGCTCGACCGGCTGGAGGAGATCGCCGGGGTCGAGGGCATCGACGGCGTGTTCATCGGCCCCGCCGATCTTGCCGCCAGCCTCGGACATCCGGGGCGGCAGGACCACCCGGAAGTCGTCGAAGCGATCATGGGCGCGATCGATCGGCTCGGCGCGATGGGCGTGCCGGCGGGCATCCTGACCCTCGACGACGCCTTCGCGCGCCGTTGCATGGAACGCGGCACCCGCTTCACCGCTGTCGGCATCGACGCCGCGCTCATGCTGACGGGCGCGCGCGATCTTCTGGCGCGGTTCCGCTAGAGCCCGCGCCAGAGCCTGAGCCGCGCCTGCAGGGCGGGCACCGCATCGGGCGCGGCCAGAAACGCCTCCGGCGCCATCAGTGACCAGCCTTGCCCCTCGTCGCCGAAGACGATCTCCGCCTCGACCGCCGCCGCCATGCGCAGCACGTAGAACCAGACGAGGCCGGGGCGGGTGGCGCCGTCGAAGCTGCGCCGCCATAGCATCTCGGCCCGGCCCATCTCCAACCCCACTTCCTCGCGCATTTCACGCGCCAGCGTCGCCTCGGGGCTCTCGCCGCCCTCGCGCCCGCCGCCGGGGAAATCCAGCGCGCCGGGAAAGCTGATGTCGGGCCGGTCGTCGCGCCGGATCACCAGTAGCCGATCGCCCAGAAACAGCGCCGCCTTCGCGCCGTCGAAGCTTTCGCCGCCCCATGCGGAACTGTATGATGGTGCCATGCCGTCCCTTTGCCGCGCCTGTGTCACTGCCTTCGACGAGGCGGGCAAACGCTGCCCCGCCTGCCGGTCCCCGCGCGTCACATCCCATCCGGAACTGTTCACGCTGTCCATTGCGCACATGGATTGCGACGCCTTCTTCGCCAGCGTCGAGAAACGCGACAACCCCGATCTGGTCGACAAGCCGGTGATCGTCGGCGGCGGCAAGCGCGGCGTCGTCTCAACCGCCTGCTATCTCGCCCGGATCAGGGGCGTGAAATCGGCGATGCCGATGTTCCAGGCGCTCAAGCTCTGTCCGGAGGCGGTGGTGGTGAAGCCGCGATTCGAGGCCTACACCGAGGCCTCGCGCGCGATCCGCGCGATGATGGAGGAGATGACACCCGCGATCGAGCCGCTCTCGCTCGACGAGGCGTTTCTCGACCTCACCGGGACCGAGCGGCTGCACGGCACGCCGCCCGCCGTGATGCTGGCGCGGCTGACGAAGCGGATGCAGGACGAGCTGGGCCTTACCGGCTCGATCGGGCTGTCGCACAACAAGTTCCTCGCCAAGATGGCCAGCGATTTCGACAAGCCGCGCGGCTTCTCGGTGATCGGCAAGGCGGAAACCCTCGACCTGCTGCGCCCCAAGCCGATCGGCCTGATCTGGGGCGTCGGGCCACAGGCGCAGGCCAGCCTTGACGCGGTCGGCATCCGCACCTTCGAGGACGTGCTGCGCTGGGAACTGTCGGATCTGGTGCGGCGCTTCGGCGGGTTGGGCGAGCGAATCTACCACCTCGCGCGCGGCGAGGATCGCAGGCGGGTCAGCCCGCACGAGCCGGTCAAGGGCATCTCAAACGAAACCACCTTCGAGGCCGACACCAAGGACCCCGAGATCCTCGACGGGCATATCTGGCGCATGGCCGAGAAGGTGTCGTCGCGCGCCAAGGCGAAGGATCTCGTGGGCCGCGTCGTCACGCTCAAGCTCAAGCGCGCCGATCACACGCTGCTGACCCGCCGCGTCAGCCTGCGCGCACCGACCCAGATCGCCGACACGCTCTATCGCACCGCGCGCGGGCTGTTCGACGGGCGCGGCGAAAGCGGCGCCTACCGGCTCCTAGGCGTCGGGCTGTCGGAGCTGTCGCCGGCGGCGACCGCGCCCTCCGAGGCCGATCTGCTCGATCCGGGCCGCGCCGCGCGGGAGCGGGCCGAGCGGGCGGCGGACGCGATCCGCGCGCGATTCGGCGCCGAGGCGATCCTCAAGGGCCGAGCGCTGCGCTAGTTCTTCAGCACCATGCAGGAGGCGCCCGCCGCCCGCAGCTTCGCGCAGAGCGCCTCGGCCTGGGCGCGGCTTTCGCGACCGATCTGGGCGACATGGCGCTGCACCGGCTGGCCCGGCAGCCGCGAGCGGGTGAATGCCACCTGCTCGGAACCGATCACCCCGCCCGCCTGCCGTCGGATCTGCGCCACCCGCTTCTCCACCGCGCCGCGCCCCGGCGCCGAGGCAAGAATCACGCCCCATGGCAGGATCGGCACCGTGACCCGGAACTGCGCGATGCTGCGCCCCTTGGCCTGTTCCTGGCAGGCATCGCGGAACGGCCGCCCCGACGCGAGCGTGAGATCGAGCTTTTCGGGCGGGGCATCGCGCCATTCCAGCGCCGCGTAGCCGGTGATCGCCTGCACATAGGCCTCGGTCTCGTTGGGCAGCCAGTCATTTCCGGCGAGGAACTTCTCGGCCCGGGCCTCGCCCGCGTTATAGGCGACGGCGGCAAGGCCGAGGCTGCCGAAACGATCGGTCAGTTCCGCCAAATAGGCGGCCGAGGCGGCCAGCGCCTGAACCGGGTCGAACGGATCGGCCAAGCCGCGCAGCTTCGCGGTGCCGGGCATGAACTGCGCGATGCCCAGCGCCCCCGCCGGGCTCACCGCGCCCGCGTCGAACAGGCTCTCACGCCACAGCAGCCGCGCGAAGAAGCCCACGTCGAGCGCGTTGCGCTCCGCGAAGGTCTCGATCGCGGCGCAGACATCGGGGATGTAGCTGTCGAGCGCGATGCAGGGGCCGCCCGGCAGGCAGCGCCGCTCGGATGCCTGCACGATCCTTTCCTGCGCCATCAGCGGCGCGGCGGACCAACCAACCCAGAACACGAGGCAAAACAGGATACGGATCATGCGGCCCAGTCTTGCGGGATTCGCGCGCCGAGAGAAATCAACTTCGCGTCTCAGCCGGGTGTCAGTGGAAATACCAGCGGGATCACCAGCACCGCAGCCGCGCCAACGATCAGGTTCATCGGCACGCCAATTCTCAGGAAATCCGCAAACCGATAATCGCCGGCGCCATAGACCAAGGTATTGGTCTGGTAGCCCACCGGCGTGGCGAAGCTGGCCGAGGCCCCCATCATCACCGCGACCACCAGCGGCCGCGGGTCGATTCCCGTCTGCTGGCCCAGTGCCACAGCGATCGGCGTGACCACCACCGCCACGGCGTTGTTGGTCACCGTCTCGGTCAGGATCGAGGTCAGCGCGTAGAGCGCGGCCAGCAGCACGATCGGCGGCAGTTCTTCGAGCCAGGGCGCCAGCGTCTCGACGATCAGCGCCACCGTTCCGGTCTCTTCCAGCCCGATGCCGATGATCAACATGGCGAGGATCAGCACGATGATGCCCGCATTGATCGAGCCCCATGCCTCGTCATTGTCGATGCAGCGGCACAGCAGGATCGCCGCCACCGCCCCCAGTGCCAGGAGCGCGATCGGCGCCACCTCGAAGGCCGCGAGACCGACCACCATCAGCAGCGCCAGCAGCGCGAGGGGCGCGCGCCGCCGCCTGTAGGCGCGGCCCGAGGGGCGGGTGACCGAAACCAGTTCGTTGCCCTGCGCCAACCGGTCGAGCCCTTCGGCCGTGCCTTCGAGCAGCAGCTTGTCGGCGGGGCGAAGCCGGGCCGAGCCCAGATCGGGACCCGGCACGTGCCCCTGCCGATGCGCGCCGAGCACCCTGAGACCGTAGCGATAGCCGACGGAGAGCTGCGAGACGGTGTCGCGCGGGCTGCCATGGGCCGGCGTCACCATCGCCTCGGCCACGAGCAGATCCTCGTCGCCGACCCGGGCGCCGGTGCCGCGCCTGAGGCCGACCGCCACCCCCGGCAGGGCCCGCAACGTCAGGATTTCGGATGTGGTGGCCATCGCCACGAAGATGTCGCCCGCCGCGACCACGTGCTCTTCGAGCCCCGAACGGCGCAGCCGCGCGCCCTCGCGCCGGGCGGTGATCCGGATGCCCGGCCGCGTCAGATCCGCGACCTCCGACAACGGCCTGCCGATGCCCGCATGGCCTTCGAGAAGGCGGACCTCGGTCAGGAACGTCGTCTCCGCGACCCCCGCATCACCGCGCGCGCGCCGGTCGGGCAAGAGCCAGGGCCCCAGCAGTGCCAGCGCCACGCCGCCCACGGCGGCCACGGCGAATCCCACCGGCGCGATCTCGAAGATCCGGAACGTCTCGAGCCCGTGCTCGGCCGCGACCCCCGCCACGAGGATGTTGGTCGAACTGCCGATCAGCGTCAGCGTGCCGCCCAGCACCGCCACATAGGAGAGCGGGATCAGCAGCCGCGTCTCGGCGATACCGAGGCTGCGTGCCAGGCGGATGATGACCGGGATCAGAATCAGCACCACGGGGGTGTTGTTGACGATGCCCGACGCGAGCAGCGTCGCCCCGAGAAACACCCCCAGCGCCACGGCGGGACGGGTCTCGGCCCTAGCGATGACGAGCGCCGCGAGCGCGTCGAGAAGCCCGGTGCGCACCAGCGCGCCGGAGATCACGAACATCGCCGCGATGGTGATCGGCGCCGGGTTGGAGAACACCTCGAGCACCCGGTCGGCCGGGGTCAGCCCCAACATCACGAACAGGGCCGCGGCGCCGGCGGCCGTGACATCCGGGGGATAGCGTTCGATCAGGAAGGCCACGAAGAGCAAGGCGAGCGCCAGCAGCGCCACGATGGGCTGAAGCTCCGCGGGTATGAGTGGCAAGTCCGATCCTCCGGGGTCCTGGGCCGGGTCATGCCGGTGCCTGCCGGTCAACCGGCACCGCGCGAGGATGTTCCGCGTCTCTACTCTGCCGCGAGCTGCCCGGAGGCCGCGGTTCCGATCGCTGCGATCTCGGCGATCACCCCCGACAGACGCGTCCGGAACGCCTCGAACCCTGAATGCGGTTCGATTCGCGCCTCGTCCATGTAAAGAGAGCGATCGATCTCGATCTGCACCGCGTGCTGGCGCCGCGAGGGACGGCCATATGTCTGGGTGACATAGGCGCCGGCGAAGGGCGTGTTGCGCGCCACCCTGAGGCCGGCGGCGGTGAAGGCGGCTTCGATCCGCGCCATCACCCGCGGCGCCGCGGCGGCGCCGTAGCGGTCGCCCAGCACCACATGCGGGCGCGGCCGGCCACGCGTGCCGGCCAGTTCGATTGCCTCATGCGGCATCGAGTGGCAATCGATCAAGATCGACTCGCCGAACTGCTCCAGGCTTTCGGCCAAGAGCGACTGCAGGGCGGCGTGGTAGGGGATCCAGCCGGTGTCGAGCCGCTCACGTGCCTCGTCGAGGCCGATCTTGCCGGAATAGATCGCCCGGCCACCGGCGACGACGCGGGGAATCACCCCCAGCCCACTGGCGACGCGCGGGTTGTGCGCGCGCCGCACCACCCCCTCGACCAGCGCCGGGTCGAGCTCGTCGGCGGCGCGGTTCAGATCGACCCAGGCGCGCGGCACCCGCGCCGCCAGAAGCGGCGCGCCGTGCTCCGGCGCCGCCGCGAAAAGCTGGTCGACGAAGGCATCCTCGGAGGAACGGATCAGCCGCGCATCAAGCCCGGTACGGGCCAGAAGCGACTTGGGATAATCGCGCCCGGAATGGGGCGAGGCGAAGACGACGCAGCTGGTACGCGCCGCCGGTCGGGTCAGGTCGAAGGCGGCCATGCGCATGAACTCCGGGGGTCTCCGAGGGAAAGGATAGCTTGGAAACTTCTTCGGCCAAAACCCCTTGAACCCCTCCGCCGTTCCCCGTATAGCACCGCTCACCCGACGACGAACGGTGACCCGCAAGGGTCGCGGGACGTCAGACGGCCAGGGCGGTTAGCTCAGCGGTAGAGCACTTCGTTGACATCGAAGGGGTCACAAGTTCGAACCTTGTACCGCCCACCACGGATTTCACCGGCCCCCAACTTCGGGGGCCGAATTTTGCAACCACGGCGCAATCGCCGCGCCGCGACAAGGAGAGAGCACCATGAAGGTCGCCAACTCGCTTCGTTCGCTCAAGCAGCGCCATCGCGATTGCCGCGTCGTGCGCCGCAAGGGCCGCGTCTACGTCATCAACAAGACGCAGCGCCGCTTCAAGGCCCGCCAGGGCTGAAGCCGGCGATCCGCTCCCGCAGCGGATACAGGGATCAGGGGCCGCCTCCGAAAGGAGGCGGCCCTTTCCTTTTGCCGCATTCGAAGCTTCATCGTCACCGGGGAAACCCGGCTTCGCCGCGAAGCTAAGGGGCCTGCCGCAGAAGCGCCCCTCCCCCGCGGGGGAGAGGGGCCGCGCCTCAGGGATTGACGATATCGGTGACGGAATCGGCCAGAAGCCGCACCACCGTCGCCTCGTCAAGATAGCCCGTCGCTTCGATCTCGCGCGCCCGTTGGTAGCGCCGGATCGCCCGGCGCGTGGCCTCGTCGAAGCTGCCATCCACCTCGCCGGGCTCCAGTCCCTGCGCGTCGAGCCGCTGCTCCACCAGCCGCGCCGTCAGCGCGTTGAGCCCGAGATCGCGCTCGACCTGCTCGGCCGCCGCGCGGGCGTCGCTCTGCGCCACCTCCTGGCGCAGCGCCGCGATCTTCGCCTCGGCCTCCTCCTTGAAGCTGCCCTCGGGATAGGCGCGCTGGTAGTCGCGATAGGCCTCGATCGTGTCGGCCTCGCGGGCCCGGTCCCAGGCGGCGCGGTCTTCGGCCTGCGCGGCGCGGCGCTTTTCCTCCTCGATCAATGCCAGCCGGTCGGCCGCCGTTTCGGCAAAGAGCCCGTCCGGGTAGCGGTCGAGATAGGCCCTGAGCCCCGGCTCGTCGCCCCTGGCGCCAGTTTCATCCCAGAAGGACCGGTCGGCGCGGGCCGCCTGCTCGCGCTGCCGCTCGGCCTCGGCTTCGAGTTCGGCGGCGCGCCGCGCGGCCTGCGCGTCGATTCGGCTGATCTGTTCCGGCGTTAGATAAGAGGTCTGGGAGAACCCGTTCTGCTGCTGCCAGTTGCTGATCGCCTGACGGGTGCCGGGACCGAAGATGCCGTCGATGCCACGGGTGTTGAAATCGAGCAGGCTCAGGCTGCGCTGAATGTCGCGGCGCTGGTCGCGGCTGAGGCCGATCGCCTCCTCGGCCAATCGCGCATCGCGATCGGGTTCGGCGATGATCTCGGCGATGGCGGCCTCGGCGGCTTCGGCATTGGCGCCGCGCGGGTAGCGCGCGAGGTAGTCGCGATAGGCCTCGATCGTGCCCAGCGCCACCGTTCCACGCCAAAGGGCTGCCTCGGCCGCGGGATCGGCCTCCGGTGTCGCAGCCGTGGGCGCTTCGGGCCGTTCGGGCATGAAGATGCGGGCGCGCGGCAGGTAACCCTGCGCCTCCAGTTCCTCGGCCTCGCGAATTGCGGCGCTGAGATCGCCGCGCGGCTCGGCCAGCGGGCCCTGCATGAACCGCGCCACCGCGCGGGGACTGCCGGTCAGCACCGTGACACCTTGCGGAATCTCCAGCGCGCCCAGCCCTTCGCCGACCCACGGGTCGAAGGAGTTGGAGCCGTCCGGCTCGACCGCGATCAGCAGCAGCGACCGCCCCGGCGCCTCGGCCAGCGCCCGCAGCACCCCCTCGACCGGCAGCGCCGCGGCGCCGGGGTTCAAGAGCCCCGGCCCCTCAGCCTCGGCGGTGAGGAACCAGCTGCGTGCGCCATCCGTGGCGAAGCGACCCGAGAGCGCGACCACCAGACGGTTCGCCTCCGGCACCCGTTCGAGCCAGTCTCGGGCGATGTCGGCAGTGCTTCCGGCCCGGCCATTGGGCAGCGCGAAGACCTCGAATCCCAGACCGCGCAGTTCGTCGGCCGCCTCGAGGATCTCGGTGCCGCGCGACAGCCGTCCCAGCGTCTCGTAGCGCTCGGTCCCCAGAAGCAGCGCCGCATCCTGCGCCAGCGCCGCGCCGGCCCAGAAAATGAGCGCGGTGCTCGTCAACAGATGGCGCATTCGGGGCTCCTCCTTGTTCTTTCGCGTTCGTTCGCGCGGCAAGACTGGCCCGACCGGGCCGCGTCATCAAATAGCAACTTCGTGGTGGTGGGTCGAAAAGGGACCTCGACACGGAAAAGGGAGACGGGTTTCCCCGCCTCCCTTCTCGGAATGCAACCGATCGAGGGAGATCAGTTGAACGAATAGACGATCGACACGCCGAGGGTGTTGTCGGTGTCGTCGTCACCGGGCGCCGGGTCGGTGCGGTACTCGGTGAACAGGTTGGTGCGCATCGCGAGCGCGTTGTTCATCGCGACGGTGACGCCCAGATCGTTGGTGACATAGGTGTCGGCGTCGGAGGCGATCACGTCGGTGTCGTTGGTGATGAACAGGTCCGGCGAAATCCGGTTGAAGTAGTTCGACGACACGGACAGCGCGGCCTCGTCGATCTCTTCGCCCTCGGCGGTCTCGAGGTAGCGGTAGCCCGGGCCGGCCTGGATCGACCACTGCACGTCGGGGGTGTTGAACACGCGGTAGCCCACGCCGACGCCGACGAAGGCGTCGGTTTCGAAGGTGTCGTCCTCGTCATAGGCCACGACCGCGGTGCCGAAGCCGTAGAAGGTGTCCGAGAAGTCGCGGGTGTAGTCGTAGCCGGCGAGCAGACGGTTCAGGTCGTCCTCTTCCTCTTCGGCGTCGAAGTAGGAGTAGCTCAGCTTGACCTCGTGGCCGTTGACGCCGTCGAAGAAGCCGAAGCGGGCACCGAGGCCGAGGGTCGCGGTGTCGTCATTGCCGCTGGTGGCGGTGCCGCGGGCCGAGATCGAGCCGGTGAAACCGAGTTCACGGCCTTCGTTGCCAAAGGTCGGGTCTTCGACTTCGAAGTCGTCCTCGATGTCCTCGTCGAGATCCTCCAGCGTGTCGTCGAGCTGGTTCTCGGAGCTGAAGACCGGGCTGTTGACGTCGTCGAAGTTCTGAGCGGCGGCGGCAGTGCCCATCAGGCCGAGGATGGTCGAGGCCATCAGCAGTTTGTAAGTGGCAGTCATTTCATTGTCCTTTCGGTTCCAGAGGCCGGCCTGTGACCGGTTCCGTTGCGGGTTCCATGGTCGCTGAACGCGGCCTTCGCAAATCCGATCCCCTCCTGCAACCGAAGGCACACGAGAGGGGCATTTTTGCAACACGACATCGTTCCGCCCCCTTCGCTCCGGAATATGAACCGGCCCGACGCAGGGTCAAACACAATTAACGTTACGGAATGCAGCACGGCCTCGGCCGGAGTGAGGCTGTTGCAAATTGGCAACTCATTGGTGACCAGCTAGGGTCAGCGCTGCCCATAGAGACGGAAATAGGCCCAGTCGGGCAGGAACTGACCGCTGCGCATCAGCAGGGAGGTGCCATAGGGAAAGTTCATCTTGAACCGGTCCGAGCTCATATGCTCGAACATCTCGCGCGCCGCGCGGGCGGGCTCCATCGCGAAGGGAGCGGGCGCGTCCGAGCGCTCACCTAGGCGGGTGCGCATCGCGCCCGGGTTGACGAGCTGAACCTCGACCCCGCTGCCTCTCAGATCATGGTGCAGCGACTCGGCCAGATGCATCACCGCCGCCTTGGAAGCGCCGTAGCCCACCGATCGTGGCAGTCCACGGAACCCGCTCAGCGCCCCGGTCAGCACGACATGGCCGCGTCCCCGCGACAGCATCCCCGGCAGCACGGCGCCGACGATCCGGGCTGGGCCGAGGTAATTGACCGCCGCCATCTCCTCGAGCCGGGCCTCGTCCCAGTCCCGCGCGCTCATCGGCCAGCAGGTCCCCACGAGGCAGGCCACCCCGTCGATCTCGCCTGCGTCCGACGCGGCCGCCTGCACCGCCTTGGCATCGGTGACGTCGAGCGGCAGCACCGTGGCACGGCCCGGCAACGCCGCCGCGAGCGCCTCGAGCCGATCGCGCCCGCGCGCGCTCAAGACAAGTTCCACGCCCGACCGGCTCAGGCAGAAGGCAAGCTCGCGCCCCAGCCCTTCGCTCGCGCCGACCAGCCAGTACCGCTTGCCTTGCCAGTCCCGCACCTGCCCTGCCCTCCATCCTATGCGTCGCCAAGACAACCGGGCCGCCGCGTGGCGGTTCCGGCGGCCTCGGACCCCGGTTCCGGCCCCGCGCCGCACAACACCTGTTCGTGCACGAGGCTGACGCAACGCGATATTCGGACCTAGATGTGGGCGATCCGCAGCAACCGAGGAGCGATCATGGGACGTCTGCAGAACGGCGAATGGCAAGATGTCTGGTACGACACGAAATCGACCGGCGGCAAATTCGAGCGCACGACCACCAAGTTCCGCAACTGGATCACGCCCGATGGCCGCCCCGGCCCCACGGGCGAGGGCGGTTTCGAAGCCGAATCCGGCCGTTATCACCTGTTCGTCTCCTATGCCTGTCCCTGGGCACACCGGACGCTGATCTTTCGCGCCCTGAAGGGGCTCGATGCGCATATCGATGTCAGCATCGTGCATCCCGAAATGCTGTCCGATGGCTGGGAATTCCGCACCGATTTCGCCGGCGCCACCGGCGATCGCCTGTTCGGCCTGCCTTTCCTGCGCGATATCTATACCCGTACCGATCCAAAGATCTCCGGCCGGGTCACGGTGCCGGTGTTGTGGGACAAGCAGCGCGACACAATCGTCTCGAACGAGAGCGCCGAGATCATCCGCATGCTGAACGGCGCCTTCGACGAGATCACCGGCAATCGCGACGATTACTGGCCGGAGGCGCTGCGCGACGGCATCGAAGAGGTCAACGAGCGCGTCTATCACACGGTCAATAACGGCGTGTACAAGGCGGGCTTCGCCACCTCGCAGGAGGCCTATGACGAGGCGGTGGAAGACCTGTTCGACAGCCTCGATTGGCTCGAGGCGCGGCTGTCCGAGAACCGCTATCTCATGGGGGATCGGATCACCGAGGCCGATTGGCGGCTGTTTACCACGCTGATACGCTTCGACACGGTCTATCACGGGCATTTCAAGTGCAACCGCGCCAAGCTCGTCGAATACCCGAACCTGTGGGGCCACACGCGGGAACTCTACCAGTGGCCCGGCGTCGCCCCGACGGTGCATTTCGGCCATATCATGCATCACTACCATTACAGCCACGAGACGATTAACCCGCACCGCATCGTGCCGATCGGCCCGGATCTCGACCTGATGGCGCCGCATGGGCGCGACGAGATCGGCGCGCGCGACGCCGCCTGAGCCGCCTGTCTTCGCCTCAAGCCCTGCAACCGCTCCGTTCCGCTTGTGGACGGGGCGGTTTTCGGTTTGAACCGCGGCCATGAGCACGCAAAGCCCCACCACCTGGATCACCATCTGCGACACCTGCAAGCGCGAGGGCTGGGACGAAACCTCCGGCGCAACCGATGGTGAACGCCTCGCCAGCCTCGTCGAGCAGGCGGCCGAGGGCCTGCCGGTGCGCACCCGCCGCACCTCCTGCCTGATGGGCTGCCAACAAGGCTGCAACGTCGCGGTGCAGGCAGCGGGCAAGCTGAACTACACGTTGGGCCGGTTCGAGGTTTCCGAGGAAGCCGCGCGCGGCATCGTCGACTGGGCGGTGCTGCATGGCGAGAGCGCGACGGGCCAGGTGCCCTACAGGACATGGCCGCAGGCGGTGAAGGGGCATTTCGTGACCCGCCATCCGCCGCTGCCGGACGCCGAATGAGCGACGCGACCCTGACGAGCCGCGATCATGGCGGCGGCCTCGACGCGGCAATCGCCCGGCATGGCGGCACGCGCGAGGGCTGGCTCGACCTCTCGACCGGCATCAACCCGGTGCCCTACCCGGTAGGCGCCCTGCCCTTCGACGCCTGGACCGCGCTGCCGGACCGGGCCGCGCAGGACCGGCTGGTCGCCGCCGCGCGTCGGTTCTGGCGGGTGCCGGAGGGCGCCGCGATCCTAGCCGCGCCCGGGGCCTCGGCGCTGATCGCGCGGCTGCCGCGCCTCGCGCCGACCGGCGCGGTGCGCATCCCGGGCCCCACCTATAACGAGCACGAGGCGGCCTTTGCCGCCGCCGGCTGGAAGATCACCACCCGCTCGGCCAAGGCACAGGTGGCGGTGCACCCCAACAACCCCGACGGCCGGATCTGGCAGGCCTCGGAGATCACCGCCGGTTTCGCCGTGATCGACGAAAGCTTCTGCG
>Ga0310345_10002103_pt1 | contig 20672 bp, 15 predicted proteins | sample HC15DNA20500_MG_FD_204667 | JGI IMG/M metagenome (GOLD analysis project Ga0310345, IMG submission 204667) | Marine microbial communities from station ALOHA, North Pacific Subtropical Gyre - HC15-DNA-20-500_MG | ecosystem: Environmental > Aquatic > Marine > Oceanic | place: Pacific Ocean: North...
CCGCGGCCTGACCGCCGAGGCTGCGGCGTTCGTCGACGCCCACCTCGCCCACGTCGTCCACACCGCGTCCTTCACCACCGTGAAGCGACTCGTCGCCGAGGCAGCCGCCCGGTTCGACCCCGAAGCGACCGAGATGGAAGAGATCGACACCGCCGCCACGCTGCACGTCACCCTCGACCTCTCGACCGCGTGGTCCATCGGCACCGCCAACGGCGTCCACCTCTCGGGTCTGCTGGACCGGGCCGATGCCGAAGAGCTCGAGCACGCCATCCGCACCATCGCCGACCAGCTCCTCGCCGCCGGCTCCACCGACTCCCTCGACGTACGGCGGGCCAAGGCCCTGGGCTACCTCTCCCGCGGCGACCTCACCCTCGACCTGGCTCCCGAAGATGGTCGAGCAGCGACCAACGACCCCGCCTCAGGTGGTCGAGCAGCGACGAGCGCCAGCGAGGCTTCGCCGGTCGAGGAGGCGCGCCAGCGCCGTCTCGAGACCAAGAAGCCCACCCGCCAGGTCGTCCTCCACATCCACCTGTCGGAGGCAGCGCTCAAGGGCGCCCCCGAGGTCGACCCCGACACCGGGATGCTCGGCCTCCACCTCGCCCGCGTGGACAACCACCACCAGACCCTCACCGCCGACGCCGTCCGCGAGTGGCTCGCAGTCCCCGGCACCCAGGTCACCGTCAAGCCCGTCATCGACCTGCACGACCAGATCGCCGTCGACTCCTACGAGATCCCCGACCGCATCAGCCGGCGCGTCAAGCTCAAGCGCCCCACCTGCGTGTTCCCCCACTGCACCCGCACCTCAGCCAGAGTCGACCTCGACCACATCGACGAGTACGTCCCACCCGACCGGGGCGGACCACTCGGCCAGACATCAACGGCCACTCTCGCCCCACTCTGCAGGCGACATCACCGAGCCAAGACCCACCCCTCTCCGGTCTCGACAGGCTCGACCACCATCGCCTGGGACTACGTCCAGCTCACCCCCACCACCTGGCTCTGGACCAGCCCCCACGGCATCCGGTTCCTCGTCCACCCCGACGGCACCACGACTCTCTGAGGCGCGGGCGCCGAGGTCCTGGCGTGCTGCGCCTCAGCGCGTGCCCCGGGTCACGGCAGCAGGCTAGCCAGCGCGTGCCGTGGTGCCGGGCAGCGTCGACTCTCCTAGGGTGGCGCCCGTGCCGACCGACCAGCCCGTACGCCGAGTGGTGGCCGTCGTCGTGACCTTCAACCGTCAGCGGCTGCTGGAGGCCCTCGTGGCGCGACTGGGAGAGGTCCGCGAGCGGACCCCGGCGCTGGTCGACGTGCTGGTGGTCGACAACGCCAGCACCGACGGCACGGGGGAGTGGCTGGCCGGCCGCAGCGACGTGACCGCGAGGACGCTGCCCGACAACCGCGGCGGCGCCGGGGGCTTCCACGCCGGCCTGCGGTGGGCCGCGGAGGAGACCGACGCGGACCTCGTGTGGCTCATGGACGACGACGGGCTGCCCGAGGTCGAGTGCCTCGAGCGGCTGCTGCGCGAGGACGACCTGGACTTCTGGGGACCGCTGGTCGTCGACGAGCAGGACCCGTGGCGGCTGGTCTTCCCGATCCGGCTGCCCGGCGGCACGCGCGTGGTGCGGTCGCTGGCCGACGTCGAGCGTGCCGGGGGAGAGCGTCAGCGGATCGACGACATCGTGATCCCCTTCAACGGGGTGCTGGTGACCCGTGAGCTGGTCGAGCGGATCGGCTACCCCCGCGAGGAGTTCTTCATCTGGGGCGACGACCACGAGTACCGCCTGCGCGCCGAGCGCGCCGGGGCCCGCATCGCGACCGTCACCGACGCGCGCGTCCACCACCCGTCCGTGGGCGAGCTGGGGACGCCGATGATGGCCGGCCGCACGACGTACAACCACAGTCCCAGCGACCTCAAGGCCTACTGCATGGCCCGCAACAACACGCTCAACCTGCGCGAGTACCGCGGTTGGCTGCACGTCCTGCTCTTCTGGGCCAAGACCGTGTGGTTCTACCTCCTCACCCGCCGCGACCCGGCACGCCTCGCGCTCAGCGCACGTGCGGCGTACGCCGGCCTGCGCGGCGACTTCACGGGCCACCGAAGGTACCTGCGATGACCACTGTCGAGACCGGGGAGTCCGTGGCCGTCGTCGTGGTGACCTTCAACCGCGCCGATCTGCTCACCGGGATGCTCGACGGCCTGGCCGCGCTCGAGCACCGCCCCGACGCGGTGATCGTGGTCGACAACCACAGCGGCGACCACACACCGCAGGTCCTCGCCGACGAGCAGGCCCGCGACCGGCTGCCCCTGCAGGTGATCCGCACCGAGGAGAACCTCGGCGGCGCCGGCGGGTTCCACCTCGGCCTGCGCACCGCCTACGAGCAGGGCTGGGACCGCGCCTGGCTGATGGACGACGACGTCGTGCCGGCGCCGGACTGCCTCACGGTGCTCATGGCCCAGGACGAGGACTGCCTCACCAGCGTGCGCGAGGACTCCCACGGCCGGCTGTGCGAGAAGGCCGCCACCCGCTTCGACCTCACCCACCCCTGGGCGATCAAGCCCAAGACCGGGATGGTCGAGGACTTCGGCACCCGCGCGGCCATGCCCGAGCGGGTCGAGGTCGAGAACGTCGCCTTCGAGGGCTTCATGGTGCGCCGCACGGTGGTCGAGGAGATCGGGCTGCCGGACCCGTCGTACTTCATCTTCTACGACGACGTGGACTTCGCCATCCGCGCCCGCCGCAGCGGCCGCCGCATCTGGGCGGTCCGCGACGCGGTGCTCGTGCGTCAGCTCGACTTCGACCAGCAGCACGACCTGGCGGGGTGGAAGGGCTTCTACATGTACCGCAACCTCTTCGCGGTGCACCTGCGCTACGGCGAGAACGCAGCCGTCCGGCTCAAGCCGCTGCTCATCGTGCTGGCCGTCCTCCTGCTGGCGCCCGTGCGCGGCGGACGGGCGGAGGCGGGCAACGTGATCCGAGCCATGCGCGCAGCGTGGGGGATGCGCTCGCTGCCCCCGTCGTCCGTAGACTGACCGATCGTGTCTGCTCCTGACTCCACCCCCGATCTCGTCGTGGTCGGCTCCGGCTTCTTCGGTCTCACCATCGCCGAGCGCTGCGCCACCGAGCTGGACCTGAAGGTCCTCGTCCTCGAGCGCCGTCACCACATCGGTGGCAACGCCTACTCCGAGTTCGACGAGGAGACCGGCATCGAGGTGCACAAGTACGGCACGCACCTGTTCCACACCTCCAACAAGCGGGTGTGGGACTACGTCAACCGGTTCACCGACTTCACCAACTACCAGCACCGGGTGTTCGCGAAGTACCAGGGGCAGGTCTACTCCTTCCCGATGAACCTCGGGCTGATCAACCAGTTCTTCGGCAAGTCCCACACCCCCGACGAGGCGCGGGCGCTGATCGCCGAGCAGGCCAGCGAGATCGCCACCGAGGACGCCACGAACCTCGAGGAGAAGGCGATCAGCCTGATCGGCCGCCCGCTCTACGAGGCGTTCGTCAAGGGCTACACCGCCAAGCAGTGGCAGACCGACCCGACCGAGCTGAGCGCCGACATCATCACGCGCCTCCCGGTCCGCTACACCTTCGACAACCGCTACTTCAACGACACCTACGAGGGCCTGCCGGTCGACGGCTACACGGCGTGGCTCGAGCGGATGGCCGACCACCCCAACATCGAGGTCCGCCTCGAGGTCGACTTCCTCGACGTGCGCGAGGAGTACGTCGGCAAGGTCCCGGTCGTCTACACCGGCCCCGTCGACGAGTACTTCGACAACTCCGAGGGCCGCCTGTCGTGGCGCACCATCGACCTGGAGGCCGAGACCCTCGACGTCGACGACTACCAGGGCACCGGCGTGATCAACGCCAACGACCAGGAGCTGCCCTTCACCCGGACCCTGGAGTTCAAGCACCTGCACCCCGAGCGCACCTACCTGCCGGGCAAGACGATCGTGGTCCACGAGTACAGCCGCTTCGCCGAGGAGGGCGACGAGCCGTACTACCCGGTCAACACCGCGGCCGACCGCGAGATCCTGATGCGCTACCGCGAGAAGGCCAAGGCCGAGGACATGGTGCTCTTCGGTGGCCGGCTCGGCACCTACCAGTACCTCGACATGCACATGGCGATCGGCTCGGCGCTGTCGATGTACGACAACAAGATCAAGCCGCACTTCGCCGAGGGTGCGCCGTTCGCCAGCGGAGGAGTGGCATGAGCCCCCAGACGAGCACGCGCAGGATGCTCCAGCGGCAGATCATGCCGCTGGACCGCGACTTCGACGTGATGGCCCTCTACGTCGACACCGAGGAGGCCCGCCTCGACGCCGACAAGTACGAGGTCGGTGGCAACCGGGCGGCCAAGGACCTCAACAACGCAGCGGTCCGCCAGTCCACGAGCACGGGCAAGAGCCTGCACCCCGACCAGATCGAGTCGCGCACGGCGCTGCGGGTCCCGCAGGGGGAGAAGCTCTCCTTCGGCACCTACTTCAACGCCTTCCCCGCCTCCTACTGGCGGCGCTGGACCGTCGTCGACGCCGTCCGCCTCACGGTGACGCTGCGCGGCGAGGGCGCCACCCTGCTGGTCTACAAGTCCATGGCGCGCGGCCACTCCCAGCGCGTGGACTCCGCCGAGACCAGCGGCAGCGGCTCGGAGACCTTCACCTTCGACCTGACGCTCAAGCCCTTCATCGACGGCGGCTGGTACTGGTACGACGTCGTGGCCGGTGACGGCGACGTCGTCGTCGAGTCCGCGGAGTGGAGCGCCGAGGTCCCCGAGGACCGCGCCCAGCACGGCACCACCGACGTCGCGATCACCACGATGAACCGGCCCGACTTCTGCGCCGAGCTGCTCGTCCAGCTCGGGGAGGCCGAGGAGCTGCACCCCTACCTCGACACCGTGATGGTGATGGAGCAGGGCACCGACAAGGTGACCGGCTCCGACCACTTCGCCACCGCCGAGAAGCTGCTCGGCTCCACGCTGACCGTGCTCGAGCAGGGCAACCTCGGCGGCTCGGGCGGGTACGCCCGTGGGCAGCTGGAGTCGGTGAAGCGGGGCTCGGCGACGTACTCGCTGATGATGGACGACGACGTCGTCTGCGAGCCCGAGGGCATCATCCGCGCCGTCACCTTCGCCGACCTGGCCAAGCGCCCCACCATCGTGGGTGGCCACATGTTCAACATCTTCAGCCGCTCGCGGCTGCACAGCTTCGGCGAGATCGTGCAGCCGTGGAAGTTCTGGTGGGAGAGCCCCAAGGACACCTTCCCCGACTGGGACTTCGCCGCCCGCAACCTGCGCTCGGCCCGGTGGCTGCACAAGCGCGTGGACGTCGACTTCAACGGCTGGTTCATGTGCCTGATCCCGCGGGTGGTGCTGGAGGAGGTCGGCCTCTCGCTGCCGCTGTTCCTCAAGTGGGACGACTCGGAGTTCGGCCTGCGTGCCCGCGCGCACGGCTTCCCGACCGTCACCCTGCCCGGTGCCGCGGTCTGGCACGTCCCGTGGACCGACAAGAACGACGCGGTCGACTGGCAGTCCTACCTCCACCAGCGCAACCGCTTCGTCGCCGCGCTGCTGCACTCGACCTACCCCAACGGGGGCCGGATGGTGCGCGAGAGCCGCAACCACCAGATCGCCCACCTGGTCTCCATGCAGTACTCCACCGTCGAGATGCGCCACCAGGCGCTGCTCGACGTGCTGTCCGGCCCCGACCACCTGCACCAGCGGCTGCCGGAGACGCTCACCTACGTCAACGGCATCCGCAAGCCGTTCCAGGACGCCAAGCTCGAGGTCGACCGCGACGCCTTCCCGCCCGTACGCCGGGAGAAGCCGCCCCGGAAGGGCCGCGACTCCGCCGAGGTGCCCAGTCGCGCCGCGCAGCTGATCAGCGCGGGTCTGCAGCCGCTGCGTCAGCTGAAGAAGCCGCGCGAGCTGTCCCGGGAGTTCCCGGAGGCGGAGGTCCGCGCGATGGACGCCAAGTGGTACCGCCTGGCCTCCTACGACTCCGCGATCGTCTCGATGAACGACGGCACGTCCGCGGCGTTCTACCAGCGCGACCCCGAGAAGTTCCGCGAGCTGCTCTCGAAGACCCTGAAGCTGCACGAGCAGCTGAAGAAGGAGTGGCCGCGCCTGGCGCAGGAGTACCGCGCCGCCCTGGGCGACATCACCTCGCCGGAGACGTGGGAGCAGACGCTGGCCCCGTGGCTGGGGCAGGACCCCTCGGGTTCCGATGACTGAGGGCCGCTACCTCGTCGATGCGCCGCTGGCGCCCCCGACCGCGACCCAGGGCCTGCTCGAGGTCTTCCGGCGCCGCTACCTGCTCAAGCTGCTGGTGCGCCGCGAGATCAACGCGCGGTACTCCGGGTCGTTCCTGGGGCTGATCTGGTCCTACATCAACCCGCTCACGCAGCTGTTCATCTACACCTTCATCTTCGTGCTGGTGCTGGGACGCGACCGCACCGAGAACTTCGCGATCCACGTCTTCTGCGGCCTGATCGTCGTCCACTTCTTCACCGAGACCTTCAACGCGGGCACCCGGTCGATCGTGCGCAACAAGGCCTTGATCAGGAAGATGGCGCTGCCGAAGGAGATGTTCCCGGTCGCGTCGATGATGGTCTCGCTGTTCCACGTGGCCCCGCAGGTGGTGATCCTCCTCGTCGCGGTGCTGATCATCGGCTGGGCGCCCTCGGGGCTGGGCATCGCCGCGTTCTTCCTGGCCCTGGGCATCATCATGGCGCTGGGGACCGGGCTCGCCCTGATGTTCAGCGTGGCCAACGTCTACTTCCGCGACTTCGCCAGCGTGGTCAACATCCTGACGAACTTCGTGCGCTTCGGCGTCCCGATGATCTATCCCTACTCGATCGTCGACGAGCGCTTCGGCGACGCGGCCGCGTACTACCTGTGGAACCCGCTCTCGAACGCCGTGCTGCTGGTGCAGCGGGCGTTCTGGGTGGGCACGACCGAGGACCCCGAGAAGACCATGCTCACCGAGATGCCGGACGCGATGTTCTCGCGTGGCCTGGTGATGCTCGGGGTGGCCGTGGTCGTCCTGCTCCTGGGGCAGTGGGTCTTCCGCCGGTTCGAGAACAAGATCCCGGAGCGTCTGACGTGACCAGTGCGCTGAGCAACCCGAGCAGCTACCCGCCCGAGACGTCGATCGTCGTCGAGAACGTCACCAAGACCTTCAGCCTGCGCTACCACCGCACCTTCAAGCAGGTGACGGTGGCGAAGTTCCGCGGCCAGAAGACCAAGGACGACTTCAACGCCGTCGACGACGTCTCGTTCACCGTCAAGCAGGGCGAGTCCATCGGCCTGATGGGCCTCAACGGCTCGGGCAAGTCGACCCTGCTGACCCTGATCAACGGCACCATGAAGCCCGACTCGGGCCAGGTGCTGACCCGTGGCCGGATCGCCGGGCTCATCGCGACCGGCGCCGGCTTCCACCCGCAGCTCTCGGGGCGCGACAACATCTACCTCAACGCGGCGGTCTTCGGGCTGACCGAGGAGGAGACCAAGGACCGCTTCGACGACATCGCGGGCTTCGCCGACATCGGTCGTCACCTCGACTCCCCGGTCGGCAATTACTCCTCGGGCATGAGCTCGCGCCTGGGCTTCGCGATCGCCATCAACGTCGACTGCGACATCTTCCTGGCCGACGAGCTGCTGGCGGTGGGGGACAAGCCCTTCAAGCGCAAGTGCATGGCCAAGATGGAGGAGGTGCGCGACTCCGGTCGCACGCTGTTCTACGTCAGCCACGCCGCCGGGTCCGTCCGCCGGATGTGCGACCGGGTCCTGGTGCTGGAGAACGGCCGGCTCGGCTTCGACGGCGACGTCGACGAGGGCATCAAGTACCTCCACTACGACTCCGACGACGAGAACAACGACGACGACGAGCTCGGCGCCGACGTCTGAACAAAGAATTCAGGGCCTCGTCGGCGTGTCGAGTGGAAATTACACGTTTGTAGTTACTCACGAACTCTTCCGTGACCTGTGTGACTCGTGTGAAAGTTGCGCGCAGTGTGAACTTCCCCGCGCACGCAAAGGTCCTCGATGTCGCTCTTCCGGTCACGGTTCGTCACCGCCTGCCAGCAGCTGCTGGCGCTCGGTGCGGTGCTCGCCGTGCTCACCCCTGCCGCCAGCCTGATCAGCCTCGACGTGGTGCGTCAGCCGCCTGCCGGGGCCACGGTCTCCGGCGCCGGCGCCGGTGCGGGTGCGCTGTCGGCGTACGGCCGGGTCGCGAGGCGCAGCGCCACACTGCCCGTCGGCGTGGTCGAGGCCGAGGTCCGCGAGGTGGCCCTCACCGGTGACGAAGGCACCGCCGCACGGCGGGTCGTCGGCGGCGTCACCCACGTGACCAGTCGACCCGAGGTGGTCACCGGCTATGGGGCCGTCGGCGTGACGTGGGCGCCGCAAGAGCAGGTCAGCGAGAGCGAGCTCACCGTCTCGGCCCGCACCCTCAGCGCAGGCACCTGGTCGAGGTGGACCGAGGTCGAGTACGACGCCGAGCACGGGCCGGACCCCGGGAGCCGCGAGGGTCGCCGGGCCCGCCCTGGCACCGAGCCGCTCCTCATCGGCGAGGTGGACCGCGTGCAGGTGCGCGTCACCGACAACAGCGGTCGCACCCCTGCCGATCTGCGCCTGGCCGTCATCGACCCGGGCACCCCGACGCGCACGGTCAGCCAGCGCGCGGCGCTGGACACCGCCGAGACCACTGCCGCCGAGACCACGGCTGCCGAGCCGGCCGCCCGCGGCGGGGTGACGCCCGAGCCGCAGATCTTCTCCCGCGCCCAGTGGGGCGCCGACGAGAGCATGCGTGACAAGCGCTCGCTGCGCTACTACGAGGTGCACGCCGGCTTCGTCCACCACACGGTCAACGCCAACGACTACAGCCGCGACGAGGTGCCGGGCATCCTGCGCAGCATCTACGCCTACCACACCAAGTCCCGCGGCTGGTCCGACGTCGGCTACAACTTCCTCGTCGACCGCTTCGGCCGGATCTGGGAAGGACGCGCCGGTGGCGTCGACCGCCCGGTCGTCGGCGCGCACACCCTCGGCTACAACGACTACGCCTTCGCGATGTCGGCGATCGGCAACTTCGAGCAGGTCAAGCCCAGCCAGGCGATGGTCGAGGCCTACGGTGCCCTGTTCGCCTGGAAGCTCTCGCTGCACGGCGTCGACGCCTCCTCGACCGAGCAGCAGGTCGGCAGCGACACCTTCCCGGCGATCAACGGCCACCGCGACGCCGACTCGACCGCCTGCCCGGGGAAGTACCTCTACGCCCGCCTCGACGACATCCGCAGCCTCGCCGCCGCCGCGCAGACCGGCTGGGAGGGGCGCGACCTCGACTCCGACCTGCTCGGCACCCCCCACCCCGACGTCGTGGCCCGCCGCTCCAGCGATCACCGCGTCGTCGTCATCCCCACCGGCGGCCTGACGAAGGTCCGCAAGCCCGTCGTGGACTCCACCGGCTGGGGCGCGTACGCCGCCACGCTGGTCTCGCCCGACCTGACCGGCGACGGTCGACCCGACCTCCTCGGCCGCACGAGCGACGGGTCCGTCGAGGTCCGCGCGGACGGGCGGGTGCTCCGCACCGCCGGCGTCACCCGGGGCCACGACCTGCTCGCGGCGCCCGGTGACGTCGACGGCGACGGTCTCGGCGACCTCGTCGGTCGGGAGGAGGCCACCGGCCGACCGACGCTGTTCCGCAGCCGTGGCAACGGCGGCTTCGCCGCCTCGGCGATGACCGGCGACTGGAGCGGCTACGACCTGCTCGCCGGGGTCGGCGACCTCGACGGCGACGGCGTCGGCGACCTGGTCGCCCGTGACGCGGCCGCGACCCTGTGGTTGCTGCCCGCCGGCGGCACCGGCACCGCGGTCGTGCTCGTCCAGGGCGGCCCCCGCTACGACGCGGTCACCGGCGCGGCGGACTGGAACGGCGACGGCCTCGTCGACCTCGTGGTGCGCCGTGAGGGCGGCCACGCCTACGTGCTCCCGGGCCGCGGTGACGGCACCGTCGGCGCGGCCCGGGGCCCGGTCAAGCGGCTCAAGGGTCGCGGCGACCTCTCCGGTGCCGGCGACCTGACCGGCTCCGCCGCGCCCGACCTGGTGTCACGACGCGGCGACGAGCTGCTCGTCTTCGCCGGCACCGGCACCTTCGACACCGGCGCCGTCGTGGAGACCAACGTGCGCGCCAAGGGCGCCGACCTGGTCCTCAACGCCGGTGACTGGGACGGCGACGGCCACGGCGACCTGATCGTGCGCCAGCGCAGGAACGGCGCGGTCAAGGTGCGCACCGGCGACGGGGCGGGCACCTTCGCCAAGGCGGTGAAGATCGGCCACGCCATGGGCGACGTCCGGATGCTCGAGGTCGTGGGCGACATGACCGGCGACGGCTGGCCGGACCTGATGGGCCAGCCCGCCGGCGGCGCGATGCGCATCTACCCCGGTCGGGGCACCGAGTCGCTCGGGCCGTCGTACCAGGCGCACTCGGCGCTCTCCGGCACCCGCCAGCTCGGCGTGGGCCGCTGGGACTCCGACGGTGCCCCCGACACGCTCGTGCGGCGCGGGGACGACCTGCTCGTTTACACCGGCAACGGTCCCGGCGGGCTGACCGGCGGTCGCACCCTGTCGCTGGACCTGTCCGACTACGACCTGATGACCGGCGTCTCCGACGTGACGCTGCGCAACCGACCCGACCTGGTGGTCCGGGAGCGGGCGACGGGCCGGCTGCTGCTGGTCGAGAGCCGCGCGAACGGGTTCAAGAGCCCGCGGGTCATCGCCGACGGAGCGGAGGTCTACGACCTCGTGGACTGAGCAGACGACCTGGTCGACTGAGTGGGGAAGCTCAGGTGTGCCGCGCGGTGACGCGCTCGTCGGTCGCGACCGACTCGAGCCGGTCGTCGTCGGCACCGACGACCAGGACCAGCGAGCCGCTGCGTGCCAGTGGCTCGGTGAGGACGCAGGTCCCCGGTGGGGAAGCCGGGTTCTGCGTCGACAGGAGGCGGCCGCCGTCGGTGAGGAGACTCCCGGTGGCGGCCGCTTCCCAGTCCGGCTCGCTCGGGCCGGGCGGGTTGAACCCGGCGTACGCGTCGGGCTGGCCCCAGATCTCCACGCCGAGGTCGTGCACGCCGGCCGGCAGCGGGTCGGTGAACCGCAGGCCCAGCGGGTGCAGCGCCGAGGCCACGACCGGCAGCGAGCCGGCGCGGGGGCCCCAGGTGTCCAGGCTCTCGGGGCCGCACACGACGGCGTCCGGTGACGCGGTGTCGCCCGGGAACGCGACCTCGAGGCCCACGCTCCAGGCGGCACCCAGGAAGACCGGGCCCAGCCAGTGGCACGGCAGGTCGACCAGCAGCACGTCCTCGTGGTCGAGGCCGAGCTCGTCCTCGAGCAGGCCGGCCGCCTTGGCCACCCAGTTGGCGTACGTCGTCAGCGACAGCTCGGTGCGCTCACCGGTCGCGACGTCGTAGAAGGTGAGGAACGGGCGCCCCGGGTCACGGCGGACATGGGCGGCGAGCAGATCGGCGAACGTGGTCACACGACGACCCTAGGCGCCCCTAGGGTTGACGCCATGATCGACAACTTTTGGGCCGTCGTCCCTGCCGGCGGTGCCGGCACCCGCCTGTGGCCGGTCAGCCGCGCCACGGCGCCGAAGTTCCTGCGCGACCTGCGGGGCAGCGGCCGGACGCTGATCCAGGAGACCCACGACCGGCTCGTCCCGCTGGCGGGGGAGCGCCTCGTGGTGGTGACCGGCGCCGCCCACGCGGCCGCCGTCGCCGAGCAGCTGCCCGACGTGCCCGCCGACTCGATCATCGCCGAGCCCTCGGCCCGTGACTCGATGGCTGCCATCGGCCTGGCCGCCGCGCTGCTGGAGCGGCGCGACCCGGACGCGGTGATGGGTTCCTTCGCCGCCGACCACGTCATCACCGACCCCGAGCGCTTCGGCGACGCCGTGCGGACCGCGGTCGCGGTCGCCCGTGAGGACTGGCTGGTGACGCTCGGGATCGAGCCGACCTTCCCGTCCTCGGCCTTCGGCTACATCCGCTCCGGCGACGCGCTCGACGGGCACCCCGGTGCCCAGCGGGTGGCGGCGTTCGTGGAGAAGCCGTCGGTGGAGGTGGCCACCGGCTACCTGGCCGAGGGCGGCTACCGCTGGAACGCCGGCATGTTCGTCGTGCGTCCCACGGTGCTGCTGGACCTGCTCGCGCAGTGGCACCCCGAGTTCGCGGCCGCGCTGCGCTCGATCGCCGCCGCGCCGGAGACGCTGGCCGAGGTGTGGCCCTCGCTGCCCAAGATCGCCCTCGACCACGCGGTCGCGGAGCCGGCGGCCGATGCGGGGCGGGTCGCCACGGTCCCGGCCGCCTTCTCCTGGGACGACATCGGCGACTTCGACTCGCTGGCGACCCTGCTGGCCGGGGACGAGCCGATGACGGTGCTCGGCGACACCACCGCGGTTCACACCGTCGACGCGACCGGCCTGGTGGTCACCGGCGGGCGGACGATCGCGGTCGTGGGGCTCGAGGACGTCGTCGTCGTCGACACCCCGGACGCGGTGCTGGTGACCTCCCGCGCGCGGGCGCAGGAGGTCAAGGCCGTGGTCGCGGCGTTGAAGGAGTCGGGCCGGACCGACCTCGTGTGAGGCCGGCCCGCACGGCTCACATGGCGACGTCGGGCTCCGGGCTGTCCTGCTGCGGGTAGTCGCGCACGAAGGTGTCCACGGCCTCGCCGCTGGGCGCCTCGCAGTACTGCCACACACCGACCTGCTCGCCGTCGGTCACGCCGATGCCGCCGGCCGACCAGTGGGTCAGTGCGACGTGCTGGCCGTCGGGGAAGTCCGCCCCGTCCTCCTCGGTCCACGGCGCGATGATGAACGCGTTGCGGCGGTCGGTGGTGTCGGAGAACTTCCGGGCGATCGCACGCAGCTCGGTCAGCTGGTCGGCGTCGTCGGCGACGGTCTCGTCGTACCACATGATCGTGAAGCCGTGCTCGAGGTTGTGCATGAGCTGCTCGAGCTCGGGACGGTCGGACTCGGTGTAGAACTCGCGGCCGATCGGGACCGGCGCCTTGCCGAAGACGTTCCAGTGCGGGCCGAAGGCCGGCGGGGCGTCGTCGTAGAAGACCTGCTGGCCGTCGTCGACGTGGTTGCCGCTGCCCTCGGCGTTCTTGGTCGTGATGTCGCCGCAGACCGAGGCAGGGGCGCCGATGGCGGCCAGGTCGGTGTCGGAGAAGCCGCGCTGGTCCCACCAGCCCTTGATCGGCTGGTAGGCGGCGGCGGCCACGATGGCCACCGCGATCAGCGCGCAGGTGCCGATGATGGCGAAGCTGCGGCGGCTCTCGGCTCCGCGCTGCTGCTTGCGGATCTTGTCGAGCTTCGCCTGTCGTTCGGACTTGACGGTCTTGGCCACGGTTCGGCAGTCCTCGTGTGCAGTGGGGTGCGGGTGGTGCGCAGATGTCGCGGGGGAGTCTACGGAGTCAGCGGTCGCAGCCGTGCCCCGACGCCCACATCGGTGGGGAGCGCGGGCTCCACGAGCCAGCCGTGGGCGTAGGCCAGCACCTCCAGCAGACGTACGTCGACCGGCGCGTCGGGCGCGCCGGGCACGCCGGGCACGACCAACCAGCCGTCCTCCTCGCCGCACGCGAGGCCGGTCACGGTCTCGACGGCCGCACGGACCTCTGCGGTGGCGGCCGGGGCCCCGAACGGAGCCCGGTCGGCCGGCTGCCCGGTCAGCGCGCGAACGACGGCCTCGCGAGCGCCGTACCCGAACAGGTCGCCGCCCTCGGGGCGGACCAGCGCGCGGGCCCCGGGGCCGTCCTCGTCGAGGGGGAGCACCAGGTCGGCTCGGCCGCGCACCACGGCGAAGGGCCGCCCGCCGAGCTTGCCCTGGGCGAGCTCTGCCGCCCCGGCCAGCTCGTCGGCGACCGCGGGCGCCGTGACGGCCAGCTCGTTGCCGTGGCCGTCGACGCGTCCGGCGAAGTCCTCGGCGACCAGCAGGCCGGCGGCACCGATGGCGATGTCGGTCTGCCCCTCACGCCAGGCGCGGCCGGCGGTGTCGGTGACGACGACGCCCACCCGGGCGCCGGTGAGCTCGTGGAGGCGGCGGCGCAGGGCGCGCGCCGAGGCGTCGGGGTCCAGCGGGAGGAGCAGCACCGTGCCGCGCTCGACGTTGGAGGCGTCGATGCCGGCGGCTGCCATGGTCAGGCCGTGGCGGGTGCGCGCGATCGTGGTGGGACCGCGCCGAGCCACGACCCGGGCCCCGGGTGCGGCCAGCTCCTCGGCCAGGGAGGTGTCGCGATCGCCCCGGCGGCTGCGGCCCTCAGCCTTGCTGACGACCTTGCTGGTCACCAGCACCACGTCGCCGTCGCGGAGGGCGCCGTGCGGCGAGGCGGCCAGCGCGTCGACGAGCAGGGCCGCGAGGTCCGTGCCCTCGGTGACCTCGCCGACGCCGTCCGGCGCCAGCACCTCGAGCCGACCGCTCACGCGGGCTCCCCGGGGGTCACCAGCGAGACGGCGGCGGCCGCCATCGCGGCGGTCGCGTCGGGGTCGGTCATCATCAGCGGCACCGCCGCCGCCCGGAGGCCGGCCTCGTGCAGGACCGGCACGGCGGCCTCGTCCCGGGAGTCCACCAGCCACCCGTCCAGGACCCCACCGCGCGAGCGCGCGCCGTAGTGGCGGCCCACACCGGCGGCGCTGACCTCCACGCCGATGCTGGTGAGCATCTGCTCGGCCATGCCGCGCACGTGCGTGCCGCCGACGATGGGGGAGAGGCCGACCACGCGGGCCGAGGTGTCCCGGACGGCTGCACGCAGGCCCGGCACGCCGAGGATCGTGCCGACGGAGACGACGGGGTTCGACGGCGGCAGCACGACCAGGTCGGCGTCGCGGATCGCGTCGAGGACGCCCGGTGCCGGGGTCGACCGGTCCAGACCGACCATGACGACGGTCTCGGCCGGCACGGACGCGCGCAGGCGGATCCAGTACTCCTGGAAGTGCATGACGCGTCGACCGCTGGGCTCGGACCCGTCGGCGACCGCCACGTGGGTCTCGACCCGGTCGTCGGTCATCGGCAGCAGCCGCAGCCCCTCGCCGTACGTCGGCGTCAGCCAGCGGCGGCACAGCGCCTCGGTCACCGCGGAGAGCGGGTAGCCGGCCTCGAGCATCTGGGTGCGGACCAGGTGGGTCGCCACGTCGCGGTCGCCGAGCCCGAACCACGTCGGCTCGACGCCGTACTCGGCCAGCTCGGTGCGGACGCTCCAGGTCTCCTCGCGGCGGCCCCACCCGCGCTCGGGGTCGATGCCGTCGCCGAGGGTGTACATCACGGTGTCGAGGTCGGGGCACACCTTGAGCCCGTGGACCCAGATGTCGTCGGCGGTGTTGGCCACCACGGTGACGCGCGCGTCGGGGGAGACCCCGGGCAGCGTCCCGCCGCGGACACCGTGCAGCAGGCCCTGCAGGAACCGGGCACCGCCCATGCCACCGGACAGGACGGTGATGCGACTGATCTGCATGCCCTCACTCTGCCGCAGCAGCGCACGAGGATGCCGGGCGGGTGGTGACAGGGACCAATACCAGACTTCCGCTTGACGACAGTGCTACGACAGGCATGTAATTCCAACAGTGTTCTTCGGTGCCGGACGAGGAGCACACCAGGGTCGAAAGGGCGTTGAGCCATGAGAGAGCTGTTTCTGCTCGAGGCGGAGACCGAGGAAGGGTCGTGGCAGGAGCGCGCACTGTGCGCTCAGACCGACCCGGAGGCGTTCTTCCCCGAGAAGGGTGGATCCACCCGCGAGGCCAAGAAGGTCTGCCTCACCTGCGAGGTGCGCCAGGACTGCCTGGAGTCCGCACTGAGCAACGACGAGCGCTTCGGGATCTGGGGCGGGCTCTCCGAGAGGGAGAGGCGCAAGCTCAAGAAGCGCGCAGTCTGAGGTGAGCGTGGCCCCGGTCCTGGTGACCGGGGCCGCTCGCATTTCCCCGCTCTCAGTTAGGAGGGCTCGGAGGGGCTCGCGCTACTGTCTCCGATCGTGTCCGGGGCAGGTCAGGGGGCGGTCGCCGCCCTCGTGGTGAGCCACGACGGCGCCCGCTGGCTACCCGTCGTGATCGACGGCCTGCGCGCCCAGACCCGGGCCCCGGACCGTGTCGTCTGCGTCGACACGGGCAGCCGCGACGAGGGGCCCGACCTCCTCGAGGCGGCCTTCGGCGCCGTGCGGTCCGCCCCGGCCGGCACCAGCTACCCCGAGGCGGTGCGCCTGGGCCTGGCGGAGGCGGGCCACGCGGAGTGGCTCTGGCTCCTCCACGACGACTCCACCCCGGCCCCCGACGCCCTCGCGCAGCTCCTCGCCGCGGCCGAGGCGCACCCCGAGGCCGACCTGCTCGGCCCCAAGCTGCGTGAGTGGCCCTCGCTGCGGCGCCTGCTCGAGGTCGGCGTCACGATCTCCGGCACCGGCCGCCGGGAGACCGGTCTCGAGCGCGGTGAGTACGACCAGGGCCAGCACGACGACGTACGCCGCGTCCTGGCCGTCAACAGCGCCGGCATGCTCGTGCGGCGCGAGGTCTTCGAGGCCCTCGGCGGCTTCGACGACCACCTGCCGGTCTTCGGCAACGACCTCGACCTGGGCTGGCGCGCCGCGGCCGCCGGCCACACCACGCTGGTCGTGCCGCAGGCCGTGGTCTTCCACGCCGAGGCCGCGCACCGCGGGGTGCGGCGGACCCCGCTGACCGGCAGGCACACCCACTTCCAGGAGCGTCGCGCCGCGCTGTTCACGCTGCTGGCCAACAGCCCCGGGTGGACGCTGCCGCTCCAGGCCGTGCGGCTGACCCTCGGCACCGTGCTGCGGACGCTGGGCTTCCTGCTGGTGCGCTCGCCCGGGGAGGCCCTCGACGAGCTGGCCGCGCTGGTCTCCCTGCGCCCCCGCACGATCCTGGGGGCGCGACGCTCGCGCACAGCCGGCGCCGACGTCCGGCCGCTGCTGGCGCCGTGGTGGCTGCCGTACCGGCACGGGCTCGACGTCGTGGGCGGGGTCGTGGCCGCCGCCGGCAACCAGGCCGCCGACGTCGCCGAGCGGCGGCGCATCGCCGCCGCCGAGCGCGACCCCGAGTCCTTCGCGGCCCGCCGGCCCGTGGAGGAGGACGACGTCCTCGAGGCCGACTCCGGCTGGGTCGCCCGGTTCCTGTCCAACCCCGTCGCCGTCGTCCTGGCGCTCGTGGTGCTGGTCAGCGTGGTGGGCGCCCGTGCGGCGTTCGGCCCCGTGACCGGTGGCGCGCTGTCCCCGGCCCCGGAGGGCGTGGGCGACTGGTGGCGCCTCCACCTGGAGTCGTGGCACCCCCTCGGGGCGGGCACCGCCATGCCCGCGCCGCCGTACCTCCTGCCGATGGCCCTGCTCGGCACCCTCCTCGGCGGCAGCGCGACCGCCGCGGTCTCCGCGCTGCTGCTCCTGGCGGTGCCGGTGTCCCTGTGGGGGGCCTGGCGGCTGCTGCGGCTGATCGGTCGCCTGGTGTCGCCGCGCGGCCTGCCGCGCTGGCTGCTGCTGTGGGGTGCGGTCGTCTACGCGCTCGTGCCCGCGACCAGCGGCGCCTGGGGGCAGGGACGCCTCGGCGTGGTGGCCGCGGTGGTCGTCCTGCCCTGGCTGGCCCACGCCGCCGTCGGGTTCGCCGACCCCGAGCCCGACCGGCGCTGGCGCGCGGCCTGGCGCAGCGGCGTGCTGCTCGCCCTCCTGGTGGCCTTCGCCCCCGTCGCCTGGCTGCTCGCGCTGGTGCTGGCGGCGCTGGGCGTCGCCGCGGCCGCCCGCCTCGTGCCGGACGCGGCCCGCGAGCGCTCCGCGTGGGGCCCGCCGGCCCTGGCCCTCGGGCTGCCCGTGGTCCTGCTGCTGCCGTGGTGGCTGCCGGCGGTCCAGCACCGGGCCGCCGAGGGGCTGCTGCTGGGCGCCGGGCGGCTGCCGGCCCCGATGCCCGACGGCCTCGACGTCCTGGCCGGCCGGCTCGGCGGGCTGGGCGCGCCGACGTGGGTCGGTCTCCTGGTCGTCGTCCTCGCCCTGGTGGCGTTGTGGCCGCGTCCGACCCGCATCCCCGTGCTGATCTGCTGGCTGCTGGCGGCGGTGACGGCCCTGCTGACGCTGGTGCTGTCCTGGGTGACCCTCGACGTCGCCGGCGGCTCGACCCCGGCCTCGGTGGCCGTGCTGGTCGTGGTGCTGCAGGGCGCCCTGGTCACCGCGGTCGTGCTCGGCGCCCTCGGGGCCGTCGAGCTGCGCCGGGGCGCCTCCGCACCCCTGTCCGGGCCGTGGCGGGCCGGCGTCGTCGCCCTCGCGGTCGTCGCGTCGCTGGTCCCGCTCGTGGGGCTGGGGTGGTTCGCGGGCGGTGAGCACCGACTGGCCGCCGAGGACGCCGCCGGGATCCCGGCGTACATGGTGCAGAGCGCGGCGCAGGCCCCCGAGCGCGGCATCCTCGTGCTCACCGGCTCCGTGCGCGACGGGGTGGACTACGTCGTGCGTCGTGGGGACGGCGTGACCGTCGGGGAGGACGAGGTCCTCGGGCTCTCGCCGCGCGACACCGACCTGACCGCGCTCGTGCGGCGGGCGGTCAGCGAGCCCGACGACGAGCTGGCCACCGACCTCTCCGAGCGCGGTATCGAGTACGTCGTGCTGCCGGCACCCGCCGACGGCGACGTCGCCTCCGTGCTCGACGCGGCGGCGGGGCTGGTGCAGGCCTCGGCCGAGGACCGCGACACCCGCGCCTGGCGGGTCTCCCGCGAGCCGGCGGCCGACGCGCTCGACGGGCCGGGCTCCTGGCTGCGCCCCGTCCTGCTGCTGGTCCAGCTCGCCGGTCTGGCCGTCGCACTGGTGCAGTGCGCGCCCACGCGGGGCGCCAGCAGGACCGAGGGGAGCCGCAGATGAGATGGCCCACCGTGACCCGGCCCTCGTCCTCCCGGCCGGGCCCGCTCGCGGTCGTGACGGCGGTCGTCCCGACCGTGGCGATCTGCGCGGCCCTGCTGGCCGACGCCGAGGTGCAGGTCGACTCCGTCGACCGGGCGCCCAGCGAGGTGCCGCTGGCCCGCAGCGTGCTGGTCTGCCCGACCGGCAACGAGGCCGGAGGGGTGTTCGTGGCCTCCGACGCCGTCGAGGCCGGCGAGACCGGCGAGACCGGCGAGGTGCAGGCCGTCGCCGGCGGCCGGGCCAGCGAGCCGCGGACCGTCGAGGTCACGCCGGACCGTCGCGTCGAGCTCGCGGACGCGACCCGGGTGAGCGGGGTGGGGGCGACGGCCCCCGGGCTCGTCGTCCAGCGGTGGTCGACCCCCGGCCTGCGCGCGGTCGACTGCCCCGCCACGAGCAGCGACCAGTGGTTCACCGGTGTCGGAGCGGGTGCCGAGCACACCTCGGTGCTGGAGCTGCACAACCCCGACGCCGGGCCCGCGACCGCGACCATCACCGTCCTCGGCCAGTCCGGACCGGTGGGCGCCGGCGGCCGCCTGCGCGGGGTCTCCGTGGCGGGCGGCGCGACCGTCCGACTCGACCTCGGCGCCGAGATCCCCAAGCGCGAGGAGCTCGCGCTCCGCGTCACGACCGAGCGGGGTCGGCTCGCGGCGACCGTCATCGACGCGTTCGTGCCGATCGGACGGGGCGAGACCACGAAGGAGTACCTCAGCGGCCAGCGCGAGCCCGCCACCTCGCAGCTGCTGCTGGGCGTGCCGGACGGGGTCGACGACCCCGAGGTGGTCGTCGCCAACACCTCCGACAGCGTCTCGCGGGTCTCTCTGCGCCTGGTCACGGCCGAGGCGACGTTCACCCCGGCCGACCTGGAGGAGGTGCTGGTCGACCCGTCGAGCGTCCGGCGCTTCTCGATCACCAAGCTGCTGCGCTCGGAGGTCGCCGAGGGCGTGCTCGGGATCGAGGTCGTCTCCTCGCAGCCGGCCACCTCCTCCTTCCGCGGCCGGGTGCGCGGCGACCTGCTCACGATCGTGCCCGCGGGCGCGGTGACGCAGCCGACGCTGGTCCCGGTCGCCTACCCGGGCTCCCGGCTCGTGCTCGGCGGAGCACAGGCGCTGGGCGCGGTCGACGTGGTCGCCTACGACGGGCAGGGCCGCGAGGTGAGCAGCAAGGTCGCAGAGGTCGGACCCGAGACGGCGGTCGAGGTGAAGGTCCCCGGTCGCGCGGCGCTGCTGCGCGTCGCCCCGGGGGGCACCTCGGTCGTCGGGTCGCTCGTGCTCGGCAACGGCGACGGCGCGGCCGTCGTCGGGCTGCGCGAGCTGCTGCGCGAGGGGCTGGTCCCCGACGTGCGCCCCGGCCTGCGCTAGTCGGGGGCTGGTCGGGGGCTAGTCGTCGGCGGGGTAGCGCGGGTCGACGACCGAGGGCTCGACACCGAGCAGCTCGGCGACCTGCTCGACCACCACGGTGAGCACCAGCGCCTCCAGGTCGCTGCGGCGCTCCGCGCGGTGCTCGATCGGACGACGGAAGACCACGAGCCGGGTCGGCCGGTCACCGGCCCCGCGGACCAGCGAGGACAGCGGCACGGCCGGGCTGTCCCAGTCGTCGGGGACCTGGGGTGCGTCCTCCACGGCGTACTCGACGAGGCCGAGGCGGTCCTGCCAGCGCTCCTCGATGGCCGTCACCACGTCGAGGACCAGCGCGTCGAAGCGCTCGCGGCCGGTGCGGAGGACGGGGCGGCCGGGCTCGGCCGGCATCACGCCGGGTCC